>Ga0181612_122913_pt1 | contig 20651 bp, 13 predicted proteins | sample HoacroProtozoa21_FD_119630 | JGI IMG/M metagenome (GOLD analysis project Ga0181612, IMG submission 119630) | Hoatzin crop microbial communities from Cojedes, Venezuel. Combined Assembly of Gp0051906, Gp0051904, Gp0051908
AAAATGAGAGGAGGTGAACTCGTAAGCCGCTTTGGTTTTGCCCATCTTACTGAACATCTTTCCTCTAGCAAGAGTAATAAAGGGTTCAGACTTGCTTTTATTGTGCCCCAAAATCTCTCCAGGAAGAGCCCTTCGATACGATTAGGACCATTTATGCCAGGATGACAGACACTGTTCAGTGCAGTATGGAAGTCGGCCTTTACATCCATACATTTATTTTTTTCAAAAAGCGGTTGCTTAATTCTTATCTGTAACTTAGAATAATATGCAATCATATGTATAAGTCTTTCAGAAGTATAATCAAATGTGGAGGCCTTTTTACACCTGAGATATACTGGAATTAAAGCAGGATTTTGTGGATTAATTAAGACTGCAGTGCTACTGTGAATCTTGAAAATAATTTAAATGAATGTAGAACAACTTATTCCCTTTCTCTCTTCCAGGCCCCCACAGAAGATAAAAGAGAAGAATATATTTAATTAAAAAGAAAAAAAACTTATAAAAAAATGTAATTTATGAGGTTGATATCCAATTTTAAAAGAATTTTATATGTGTAGTATTCTGTTACTTTTTCCATTCATTGCCTAATTTTACCTGGTTTGGGATAAGCAGCAGTGAGATAGCTCAATCTCTGGATGCACAGCATGGTTTCTAGTGCACAATCAAAGGTAATAGTGGGGAGCTATATAAGCTTCTAAATCCAGCTCTGTATATTTTTCCCTCAGTCTCCTTTGCAGTCAGAATTGTGTTTACCTTTCTGAATCCTCTGTAAGCTTATCCCAGAATGAATGAGACAGAAGGGTTTTTCTTTTCCAGAAAACTACTGTACCTGTCCATCCAACTGTATTCAAATTAATGCTATTTAATACTTTTTACATATTTTGCTGATGACGCACCATGTTTTTCAATATTACTGTTACGTCACTAAGACTGGAGAAGGAGCAAATACTTGTTCATGGGAAATCACACTAAAAAAACAGAGCAAGTGATCAGTTGCCTGAATGTCTCACCGTATTGACACAGATATGTTTATAAAAAATAAAGTTTTTTCATTGTACCTTTAGACAAATTATATTTTTTTCTGATGCTTTTAAAACCTAATTTGATTGGTTGTAATAGTCAAAAACAAGCTGGAGTTTTTTTTAAATTTATTTTTATGTTTGCAAATTTAAACTTGACACCTTGTTTATAGCTGTCTCTTTAAAGAGTAAAACTGGAGATACAGCTCCCTCTGTCTGTCCTGGGAATACCTATGCGTTGTTCTTTTTGGAGTGCACCTGCAAATGATTATAGTAACAGCATGTTTACTGTCAGCACGAAGATACAAGATAAAAACGTGGATAACTTCTTTTACAGGTTAGTAGTTGTTTTAAATTATGCTAACTGGAATTTTACAAGAACAAAGCGTAAGTCATTTTCTTAGCTGAAAATTCTTCTATCAAGATACCTAATTCAAAAGACAGAGAAGCAGACTTACACAGTAAGGTTCTCAAACATATAATTTATTATTAGAATAAAATATATATGTATAAAAATTCTAGCTATTCTTTAATGCCCATACAATCTTTACAGACATGACAGTGGCAAATGTACTTCATATTTTTGTTGACATTCATTACAGAAAACATTTTCTGTGCTGGTGGAGAAATCTGCATAAACAATCAAACAGTAGGGGATACAACAGATACTGGAAAGAAAATAAATGATGCTATATAAATCACATCTTAGAATTCATACATGCTAGAATACCTGAATAAAAACTTAGGTTTCAGTGTACTCCATTGTCATTTGTTCACATGCCACACTAGTGAGTCTGTCGATGCGATTCTGACAAAGTAAATGTTATCAGCTTGTCAGTTTTAGGTTGTCTGTGGTTTATATTTGCACTGAGTGTATACTAGAGCTCAGAAAAAGTCTCTACTAGGCTTATGATGTTATTAGCATTTTATATTAGCTGTAATTATACTAATAACTTCAACATAGCAGCATAACAAGTTTATATCACAAGTTAGTAACTGAAAAAAATGTTGAAGCATCGTGGTATAACTCGTACATGAAAATGTGTGGAAGCTTAGTAATAACTTAGTCATCAACAATTCAGGCTAGAAAAACTTCTTTTTTATTTCAAACCATTTTTTAAGCTCATTTCTACACACCTTCCCTGTATATTGTACACTTTTCTCGTTTTAATCAGAAGTAATTTCATGCTTAAGAACATCTCTCATAGACTTTGCAAGGAACTGAAGTGGGAAGTATTGACACTCCTGGCTGATAAGCACCTGCAAACGAAGATATCATAAAAACTGTTCTGTGGGATAGTGCAAAACTTGTATTCTGAAGAATAATGACACATGCGTGCCTGTTAGTACATGCACAATCTGAGAGCCTAATCCTGCAGCCTTTACTTATGGGTACAGCTTTGTTATGCTTTATTTCTGAAATGTCCCGTTTCTCAAGGTCTTGACAGAAATGGGAGTTGAAATCTTGGTGGGCACTCGGAGCTGGCAGGGAGCGGAGGTAAGTCTGATAGGCTGGCAGGTGGGTCTCTGTGGCACCAGAAGGGACTTGACACTGCAAAACAGGATCTGCTGGGTGCAGGGTGATCCCGTACTGCCTGGGCCCGTACAATAGTAACTAAATACAATAATGCTGAATTAACTAAGCTCTTGATGTATAGGCAGGTCCACTGGTGTACATTACACTGCGTTTCACAGTGGCTTAGCAATGGTGGCAATGGGTTTCAGAAGAGTAAAGGTAGGAAAACAATAAAAATCCTTGGAAATTAAGCTGATACATAATTTCTAGTGCCTCTCTTGGGGAGGCAGGAGGGTGACAGAAAAATTATTTGAAAGGAAAGGGAATTTAGTTTCTGCTGTTGCTGCCCCTATTAAAGGTAATAAATGACTTCCATTGGTTTAAAAAACATGAGATCAAGACCTAAACTGTACACGTAGTGTAACTACCACTATTAATCATTCTATTAAAACTAGCAGGTGCGAAATTATAAAACAGCAGATTAGTTAAATGAGTTTGGCAAATACCCTGCTGTATAGTTGTACTGCGCTTAATAGCATTCTAGAATTAAAGTAATTAAGGGATGATGAGGGGTGTGTGACACTAGCCTTCACACTGGGACCCTGCCAACCTTTCTTGCGTGGGGCTGCACCCTGTACACCTGGGCGGGAGCGCTGCCGCAGCTGATGGGGTGATGACTGACGTGTAGATCGAAATCTGAGCCTCCCCGGAAAGTGTTACAATATCTTACTTTTTAGAGCACTGACTTATTAGCTAATGCTTTATTAATAGAGCTTGAGTTATTTGGAAAACAACATATTACAAGCTGAGCATAGAGGGTGTTTTTTGGTTGCTGCTTGAATTTCATAACTTTTGTTTTTCTCAGGGCAAGCTAGCTATTGTTCTTTTAAAATTAAGTGAAACTTTCCTGGAACCAGCAGCGGTCAAAGTTTTTCTTTGAGACAAAAAATAATTAATGAATGAATTTAATTTCAGTGACTATTAAATCCAGTTATAACCCAAATGGAACACAGTCCTCCATAAACACCACGTTTCCCAATAGTTCAGTAATTCAGCAGCTTATTGAAAATACTCTTTAGCGGTTTAGCCACTTCCATAGTTACAGCTGGCAAATATTTTACTCGCCTCATTGAAGTTGTAGCTTAGTTTCCAGGATTCTGCTTCATATGAGCAGACTTTTTGTAAAAAAATGTTATAAAGTACATAGTTTTTCCTGAGAAAAGGCTGTTGATTCCTTTCTTTGAATATAGTCTTGTGCTAAGAAAACAGTGCACTTTTTTCTTCCTTTTTTTTTGTAGTTTTTAACTTAGATGAGGAAATGGACATCTTTTGCCATCAGTTTTTCTTTGAAGTAATTCATTGTTTATGTTAGGGGTACAGAATTAACGTTGGCTACTGAATAGATCTCATGACTCTCGTGTTCCCTCGTACACAGTGCATCACATGAGCTGGCCTTGCTCCCAATCACTTCCCACAGCCTGCGGAATAACAGGCGCTCCTCAGCATGCATTGACCTTTTGTTCCTCTTAATTTAATAATGACGCTATATAATAACTTTGTTTAAGTTAGTTTTCTCTAAGTGAAATCCACACTTGTAATTTTACTTATTTTTGCATATAAAAATTATGAAATGTTTCCATGTTCAAGTCACCACATCAGATTCAGAGTTGACAACACTCATTACCTTTGTAGTTAATGATGTTCCAAGTTTTCCCATGGGCATGAGAGTCTCAGCTTTCCTGAAACACTAAAATTGTTTTCCAGCCTTCATGACCGCAGAGAATACCATGCGATTTGGAGCCCCTTATCTTTTCCAGAAGTAGGTATGATAAGCAAATGTAATATCTGTTTTTTTTTTAATAGCCATGTCATTTTTGGAGCCCTGCTTCTGTTTTTTGAACATTTTCAGCGCTTTCCCTTCTTCCTCTGCCCTCTGCTTGCCACGCTAGAAGGTGTATGTATACAGGTCTGGCTCTGTACATGTCATCTTGCTTGCATGCCATCATTCTTTCGTAGTACCAACATGTACAGTTTCCTTGTTATGGAACCATGTAATTAAGTAAATACATAGAAGACATGTGGGTGTGCCATTACACACCTCGCTGCTGTGCGATGGCGTGTGCCCTGCATAGTTTACTGCCTCTAGTCCATTTGAGATGCTCTTTTTTTTTCATTTATTTGCACAATTGTCTGGCTTTTGTCAAGCACTGCCTGCTGAGAAGCTACAATTCTAGTTACTGTCTTAGAAGTACAATAGACGGGATCAGATATCTTTGTTGTTAAATTAATGCATAGAATTTGAGAACACAATATAACGTTTAGAGCTTCTCCTAAATGTCTTCCAAACTGAAATCTGAGCCAGATCGTTTGTATTATATGTCATATATCCTTAGTATCTATAAATCTCAGTCATGGCACAGTTAAGAACATGCAATGGCTTGTTGCCGCTTCCTGCCTATGTGTGACTTATCAGCTAATCAGGTCATCTTCAACAAACAGATTTTTACACTCTCTGAAATATAAAAGCCTCTCTTAAACTTGAACCTTTACAAATGGATCCTTAGAAGTATTTCATTCTTATGCTTTATATCCCAGTAAGGTGACAGCTTGTTGAATTAAATTAATGAATGAAAATATTTATAAATACAGCTTTGTAAATGCAGTCTTTCCCAATGAGCAATTTCCTTACTCTTGATAGCCAGAGTCAATAGATTTCCAGAAGAGCTTCCTGAGCGATGGGAGGCACCTTGCTGGGACAAGACTGCCAAATGCTTCGGGGAGCTGGAGATTTGGGGTCCATACGTTGCTAGCTGCTCATCCTGTCCCTAAAGCAATCCTGTGTGACAAGACGGTAGGATGTTTGGATGTGGCTGGGTCTGACTGTGGACTGAAGTCTGCAAAGATTGTTCCATGGTGTTAAGAGACTGAGAAATACCTCTAGCGGCACACGGTGTAGTTGGTGGTTGCGTAGTTTAAAGTCGCTTGGGTAATGACAAAGATTGAGGGTTATTATTGGAGAAGGAGAATCATTTTATCATTCCAAAAGAGAATATGGCCCATGACTTTTCTTGAGCAGGTTAAATTGGAGGGGTATATCTTCTGCAATGGGGAGAAGTGTTTAATTTGAAAGATAGTTCTTTGGGAATATCACTTTCAGTGATTAAAGTCAAGGTATAATTCAGATCGTGTGAGTCATGCTTCCATTTTTTCCCCAAATTATGCTACACTGGTGGGCAGTTAGCAATTATATAGGGTCTGACCCAATGTTAAATCCAGCAGCTTGAAATGCTCTAAGGCTTTAAAGTGTCATTGTGAGAAAACCTGAGAAATGTTAGAATGTGTGACTAGTGCCCGGTTGCTGCTTTTAATAATTATTATTAGCTGTATTTGCATTCACCACAGCCACTGCTTCCTTTCCACGATCCAAGGAGAAGAGAGTTGTAGCGGACTGGTTGCCTTGACAGTGCGTGCCGTAACAGCTTTTTATGGCAAGGAGGGGCAACGGCATGAAAATGTCATTTTCCTTATCTCAGCAACCTGCTTAGGTAAGGTGTATGCAGGCATGAAGAGTTGCAAGGTGCCTGAAGTTTGCGTAAAAAGCACATGATTTGCATTGAAAGGGAATCGTGACTGCTATAATTTCATTTAAAATAAAACCTTAGCTTAAAAGCATGCAATCTGTAGTTATTTGATATGAGTTTGTGTTAATAACTGATTTAGTAAAACCTGTGCGGGTGACTTCTTACTCCTGAAAATGAAAGCAGTTTAGGTAAACCAGAATTATTAATAGTTGTTGAACAAAATTTGTTAGCTTGGCAGTGTATTAAAACAAGTCTGTTGCATTTGGGACAGAGCAACCATATCCATCACACTATCCGTTTCTTGAACATGCTGACCGGAGTTCATAGTAGCCTGGGTCTTTATCTGTGATATTCTACTTAATAGCATGTCAGCTGATATGCTATTCTGTTAAACTGTCATTAAATGCTAATTCATTTTACGTCTTTAACTGTTTTCTTTGCAGTGTCTGCAATTATCTTCTTATAACAATTTTTTTTTCACACTATCCTTTCTAGCACTGAAAGTATGTGATGAGCAGCAGTGGAGCACACCAATAAAGCAATATTGATCTAATTCAGAAAAAGGTTGACAAGTACAGTTTTGGCAAATAGTATAGTTTGCGTGGGATTTTTTGTCCTATGTGGTTAAAGACTGTTAGAAGCCTGTACACTTTCATGGAGAATGGCAACGTAGCCAGTCTCCAGCAGCATGCCAACAACTATTTGTCATTTCTTCTGAGTTTAATCTACTGGAGGATTCATCATCTGTGGCAGATGTCTGTAAATACACAAATCTATTGATCTAGGGCTCATTTTCTGAAGAAATGTAGCTGGCAAGGATGTTTATTTCTTCCCCATGCTGAATGTAAAACATTTTGCCTTATCTGTCGAAAGACAGAAAAAATGAAAGTTAAGGGCTTTTGGTGCATTATTAAATAGTGGAGGTTAATAGACTGGGAATGTATGCTTTGCTTATTACCCTGGCTTCTTTCCTTTCCTATCATCTACACTCATCAATAAATAAATAAGTTAATTAAAAAGCTGTTTCTAAGGGACAAAGTACAGATCTTTAAGATCTATCAAAATCTCAGTAAAAGATTTAGCCTCTGGCTTAAAAAAATACACAGGGTTATGGATGGATGAAAGCCCTCAGCTTCAATGGTGTTTATTGTTATAATGAGCTGCACAAGTCACAATAATAAGCGAAGGGTACGGCTCCCCGCCAGAAGTTGTTTGGCCAGTGGGCTGTGACAAGGCCCACTATGCAGAAAGGGTAAGATGAAAATCCTATTTACAAAAATGTCCAAAATTTCATATAAATATTTAATCATAATCCTATTATTTTGGAAATGTTCTAAGTCATCAGGATGTGTATGAGAAGATATTCAGAATCTAATTAAATGCACATAGGAAATTCTTTCTGATGTTCCACCAGGAGTTTATGAAGTGTGAGTAAGCGTGTGTCCACATACAGAAATGAGCATATTATTTAATATTTTCATAAATTATTTAGTGCATTTTACCATGTACAGTTTTATGACCTCTTTTTCTGTGTTGCAGGCTGCCTGTGACTGCACTGCTCACCCAGGTGTCCTCTTGTTCTTCTCACCTGTCTGCGCTGACATCCTTCTCCGACATAACTGCCGGGGGAGATGCTGTTCTGAGCTTTCTGCAGCAGTTCAAGTTTCTGTCCAAACAGGTTCTTTAGTGCCAAGCGCTCCTTTCGTGCGGTTGATGTGGATTGTCTTCTTCCTTTGGAGAGTAAGTGGTCAGAGAGTGAATAATGCAGAAGGTGAGCTGTGCTTTAAGCTCGGAGATGGCTGGCACTTGCAGCTCTTCGGAGCCTGTCGCAGCAGAAGGCTCTGCGAGGTGAGCCCAAGTGAGCGGGCAACATGGGACACCAGCCCCCTGCTGCGTCCTCACCTCGAAGAGAAGGCAGAGAGCTTCTCTCAGTGAAGGGACGGATTTGCATTCCTTAAGAACAAACCAGCATTCTGCTAGAATTAACTAATTCTGCCATTTTGCTTGCAAAACGTGAGTCTAACTCTGGTGGTTACTTTCATCATGGTTGTACCTTGTTTGAATTATCTGCAGGGAAACAAACAGAAAACTTTGTCGCAGTCAACATCGGTCTTTGAAAGGGACTCGTGAAGAAGTCTTCATCTTTCTCTATCTCTGCACAAATTAATGAATGAAGTTAAATACTGATATCTCTAGGTGCATTTTATTACATTCAGCACTGTTTACAGCCAGAGGGGTAGATAAGTAGGTGCTGATATTCAACTACAGCCCAATGCTGTGGGTGGCTTTAATGAAATAAATGTTGCTGTCTGTATGTAGCTGGCTACAGCGATTCTCACAAGTCACAAAAGTGCATTTTGTGAACAATAAATTAGAAAAGGGAAGAATGTTTATTTCTTAGCAAGCTTCACTCACTTAAGAATTAAAAATGCTCAAAAGCTTGAACTTAAAATATTTGCAGATTAAATTTTTTCGTTGGACATTCAGTTGGTTGTTCAGGGTGTTTAAGCCTACGCAATAAATTAAACATAGCTAATGTGAACAGCTGTGAAGAAGTCATCACTATTCTTTTCACAAGAGTCAACACAAACTCATTTATAGAAGAGTATAATTCTGCCTGCTTAGTTTCTTTAAAAAAATAATAAAATGAGAAGCAGTAACAGCCACAGAAGGCAAAGAGTGGGTGATTGGTTCCTATTATTTTTCTTTTTAATATGAACATGAGCTCTACAACTTTGTGGTTCAGTTTCATAATTTCCTTCTATTTAATCTAAGTGGCTGTTTTGGGAAAGATTCCTTTCCATGAAGATTAGTTCATGAGTGGGTTTAATATGTTCTTGCAGAAGTATATTATTTTTTTTTCTTTCATAATCTTGGCGGAGAGCAAATCACAATGTTTCATTAATTATGTCATATTTTCTTTATTTAAACTTTTCCAAGACTTAAAAATAACAGTGTTATCACCTGTTTCAGCAGTCTGCTTCCCATAAAGTTCCAGGCATCCTTATTTAAATGAATGAAGTCTGTATTTAAAAAATGCATTGTGGTTCTCCTGCCTATATAAATATGTCCTTGTCTTCCCATTAATAACAATCTATCCACCATAGATATTTACAGTACACTGTAATGAGGCTCTTCCTCTTGTCAAAAGGGAAGTGCACTTCTCAATTTGAGGAAAAATCTGTAGAAAGGCAAGCAATTGCTAGAAGTGGTACAGGTTATTCCATAGAGCTGAAGTTAGGAGAGAAGTTATGCAATTTGCTGTGCTACGCTGTTCACTGGTTACTTGACATTACAAAAGGCCTAAACTGGGAATACAGCATTGTAGAGTATCAGGAAATTGTTAGCAAATTGTGTATTGATTAGTGTGAAAGCAAGTGTAGTGCTGACCAGACAGCAGTGGTCAGCGGGTAGGATGGCGACCAGGCAGGGCTCTGGGTTCTGTTCCCAGCTTGGAGCCTGCCTCTCTGGCTGGCTGGTGGCAGGTCAATTAGACCGGAATGTTCTGGTACGAATGCCACAAGTTAGATACTTATATCCATATTTTGTAATTTGCTTGGTTTTGTGGAAATGCTGCACACCAAAGCGTCAACTAATCTGAAATTGCAGATAGAGTATTTTTTAATTCCCTTGCCTTCCAGTGTTAGGGGGAAGAGGAGATTTCTGTTTCACTTCGTCGTCTTAATTAAATGATAGTCATAGTTTTCAGTCATTTCTGACCAAGAAAAAGTGGATCATAAATATGTATATATTTACATATTTATGTAGCTATTTATAAATATGTGAATACTTACCATCATCTGAATGGCATGCATATAGAGAACTGACTGACAGCAAAGCTTTTATTAGTATAATTACAATATAGCTCCTGCTGCAAAATTGTCATTGTACCAGCATAGCCTCAAAATGGAATCATAGTTCTAACAGGGTCTTTATTAGCATGCTACTTTGTCTGTAAAATAAAACATTCACCACAATTCTAATAAAATTCTGGTTTACGTGAGTATTAAACGCCTTCTGTTGAGTGAAGTATCAATTAAGCAATGAATTGTGAACTCATGTAATTTGCTTGAAATGGTGCTAATTACCACTGTAAGGTCTTTATCGATGCTGAAGTCTTTAGATGTAGACTGAAGGGATAAACACCTCATGTTACACAGATCAGCTTTCACGTGATAGCATCTTTCAGTTGCTGCTTACCAAGAGCCAAAGGATTTCTTCTCAAATTCTGTCTTTCCTCTGTGTAAATCCTACTACTTTTTTCTCTTCATGTTACTGAAATAAGGTACAGCTTGTGGGGAACTACCTTACTCCTAGTGAGAATATTACACCTCTTCAGAATGATGACTGTTGGAAAAGGCAAAGCGTTTTCAGTCATAATGCTGAAGGAAATAGAACAGCTTGTATAGCTGAAAACAAGCATATCTTTTTTTTTCAGATTTTAAGTAGAAGCAAAGAAAATTCTGCTTTTCTTTCTTTATCCCAAAATGAAGACACAGAAAAAAGTGAATGAGTTTTTCATCATTTTGTCATCTCAGTTTTTTTTTTTTCTCTAAAATTTGGAGCAGCTCTGCTGGAATTTTGATCAAATTTCCATTTTATCAAGGTATTAATGACAATATAAAGAGCGCTACAATGGCAAATGACCCCTGAAGGCTATGAATTTGTTTGCATCAAAGGTCTTACCCTGTATGATTCTAGATGAATCTACACTTACTCATTTACCTCAGCACAAAGTTTATATAGCTCCACTGTTTTAATCAGATTAATTGTATGTATGCAGGTGTATATCCAGGTATGCATACATATGTATACATATGTGTGTATATCTATACACACATATAAAGAAATCATGCTTGATTAACTAGCATGACCATCCTTAGGCTCTCTGAGAAAATAAGGCCTGTTACTTCAAGAGGAAACAGACAGGCTAATGAAGGGAAGTTCATATGCAGATAAGTTCAGTAGCTGGTGAACAGATCATGTGTTTCTGTGTATGTCATCAGGATGCTATCTTGATACAATGCAGTCTTATCCCTACCATTTATGACACCATTTCCAATTAGGTTTTCTTATTCTGTATCTCATGAAAATCCTATCTTTATGTCCTACTGCCTTAGGCTACTAAATTATAGAAAATTCTCAATGGAAAGTGTAACCCGAAAGAGGGTCGAAAAACACACCTGAAAGAGCTAGGACAAAGGTGAGGTATATTGGTGTAAGAGCCACTTCTGTAGGTTCAGTTGCCAGATGCCAGGTTGTAAACTCTGAAATGTGAACAATGATTATGGACTGCACTTGCTAATCCATTTATTGCAGTACTGTCTTGCATGTGTACACATCTGACATCTAAATATTTGGCTCACAAGTGACCATTGCAAAGAACTGTGATACTTGAATATAAATACTTCGAGCATGGAAAGAGCAAGAGGGAGGAGAATATGGGGTGATTTGAAGGGGGAAAAAAATGGAATAATTAGTTTTTAAAATAAGGATGAATTTAATGGAAAATTTTATGTTAGCGCACAGTTTTTTCCAAGGAATGTGTGGAGGTGGCTTTGCCAGGATGTTTAACATGAGACTTGATGAAGAAATGACAACTATCATGTAAGGAATTATTCTGTACTGGCAGGGGAGTGAACTGAACGAAGACCATTTCTCATTTCAGGCCACCTAGGGTATGTGGGTGCTACTTAATTGAGCTCTGGTGCTGATGTCCGATATGTGAGTAGTTGGAGATGGAAAATATTGGTAGAGTCACCTACTTTTTACCTGCTCTGTTCTGTTGGGGGTTTTTTTCTGGAGATGGTGATAACCACCATACCCATTTTCTTCCCAGAAAGCCAAAGAGTATTCCCCATCTATGTTAATGTTTAATTAAAAACAATGTTGGTTAATGTCAGTATTTCTACTGCTGTGTGACGTGGCTGTTGTTTGAGAGTCGTGTGTGAACAGGGATGTAGAGAAACAGATGGACTTCTGCAACTGTAATGACAACTGAGATAGCAAATGACGTTACTGAACTCCAGTTTCTTTATATGTGATACATAAAATGTGTTTCTTTTATCTTTGTGAGGGTGTTTTGCTTTATATCGTGCTATTTTTGTAGTATATGTAGCATAGCAGAAGTAACAAGGAGGCCCTGGTTGTTCTTGAATTCTCTCCTATTATGCCTAACTCATATTTACATGTGAGTGGTGCTGCAGAGAGACATTCTGGGCTGTAGCAAATTGCCAAAGAAAAGTTCCGCATTCTCCATCTGAAAGACCCCACTTCTTTAGGACTCGCAGAGAGCTGTTTGTAACGCTGCTGCTGAAGAGCGCGTTGAGTCACACATCACAAATGCAGGCTTTGTCCTCTCTTGGCTGACGAGGCTCATATCAATTATTCTTTCCTCCCATATTACTTAATGATACACCAACTCTTTCCACAAAGTGTGCATGACTCAAGGCTTCACTGTGCTGTTACCCCTGAACTATTCTTCTCTTTCTGAATCACAGCTTGGAGGCTTGGAAGGGATTTATTAGGGGAGATGTTTGGGAAGACCAAATTGCACAGTGCTTGTAATATTAGGTTCAATTCTTGAAATGGCAGTTTTGTTTAAGCAGCTTTGTTATTAATACATTGAAAGGTTAATCTGGAAAGTTTTAGGGATTCAGCTTAAAAAACACACCGAAGTTCAAAGTTTCCGTTGAACCTCTTGGAACCCAGAATAAGTTTCAGAATTATGAGACCTTTTCCTCTTTATTTAATGTGAGTGAGTCCAGGAACACTATGTATTAAGCCTTCCATTCACGATTTTGCAGCATTTCTAATTAGAACCAATAAGTTTAAGAGAAATAAAGGAAGAGGTGAGATTTTGAAGGTTTGAGTATTTTTTAAATTTACCGAGTTTTTAAAAAAAATAATGGGAGTGAAACACACTGAAAATCCCCACATGCTCTTGTTTTCATTTTTAGATGTCTGAATAGCAGTCTCTTTTTCTGGAGTTTTGTTAGCTTTTGTTTTTATTCTATCAACGAATAAATTTAGAAAGCAATTTAATGTGAATTGCCAAGACTTTTAAATAAGAGATAGGAAATTTGTATCAGCCTACATTGCTTGTGTATTACAAACTATTTTCCTGCAGATTCTTGTCATCTTGTCCTAGAAAGACAGTTTTAATGGCTTAATATAAGGGGGGGGGGGGAAAAAGCAAAAACAGCAATATTTGGGGTGACTGTCACTTTAGACACTGAGCACTTTAACAAAGGGGTTTACAAAGAAGGATACTGATCAGTTTTTCTGTTTTATCCAGTGTGACTTGCTGTTAGGAAACTCAAAGCTTCAGGGTCTAAGAAGAATATTAATGTTGCAAACTTCAGTAATAAAATGCACACAGCCTCGTTCTTCTATGTCTTTTTAATTTTTCCAAATGGTAACACATACTTGTAATAAGGATTTGTTATGATCATTCGATTCAAGTGAGCCTCTTATGTCTTTGCAAGGAACTGATAGAGCTAGCACTATATTGTATTTAAAGCAGACTTTTAAAGCCAAATTTTCCAGGTTTTGCCACCTGGCTCACTGTCAAGACTATCTCTGTAGCAACGCAGCTTTCATGTTTCAGGGTCAAACACATGAAAAGATTATATTTTGGAAGCAAGAATACGTCTGTGATGAGGCTGTACATCATCTAGCTGTTGCCTTGTAACTTGCCTGCACTTGTCACCACAGACAAGATGACCCGGACTCCTTGCTGGACACTGCAGGCAGTCTGAAGTTGGAGTTGTCTATGAAAGCAACGTGGCCATAGAGACATAAATCATTCTGGGTGTTCTCCAGACTACTTCCAGAACTAGTCAGCTATAGTTTGGTGGTGATAAATGTGTATAAATAGAGCATCCACCTGGGGAGTAGTGATGTACGTGGAGCCCCTGGAGATGATCCTCTGGTGGCAGTGTCGGGGGGAATTGTATTTTAGCTGGTATTTTCTGTGGCTGTGTTTCAAGGGGACTCCCTATGTGTCTGGTTAAACTATTTCACAGGTCAACTCAGCTGAAGGTGGCATCAACCTGTAGAATAATCTAATATCATCTGTCAGAGGAATATATCTGAAGTTGCTGGGGATCTCAGTCTGATCTGCTGGAGGCAGGTGCATAAGGCTGAAAGCTGAAGAGGTGGAGAAAGTGGATGCACCTAATGGATGCAAAATATGTGCACTGTATGTTGAAAAAGCAAGACTTAAGTAGTCAGGTATGTAGTGACTAAAATCGTCTAGATGATGGAGAAAATGAAGTATGATTATGACATGGATATTGAGAACAAATCATTCAAAAAGAACACGAGGAGGAAGGTACGAAAGGGCTTGCAATAATCTGCACTGTTTGTACTTAACTTTTGTGTGAACGGTTACTTCATGCATTCCATTGGCTCTTATTCCATGGGATCACCCATCCCTGCTGGGATGCGAAAATACCAAGCCAACAATACCTTTAAACCTCTGTGTACCCAGAAGGCTGAGAGCACTTGGTTGATTTGTGGCTCATATTCAGTAGCGTAAATTTGTACTCTATGATGGTATTTTGAAATCTTGAATCCTGTCAGATTTTTGGGACTTTGAGTTGCCTTAAATAACTGGGACACAGGCATTCCTAAGACTCCAGAGACTAAGCAGCCAAGGAGTAAAAATTCGTTCAGATACACATCTAAGCTTCATTTAATCTAAGCTTCTATGGAATTATTTAGCTATTTTTGGAATGTAAGACTTCTGTGTTCAAGAAAAAAAAAGTTTGACAAAAATTCATTTGGCAAAATTTGAAGCTCTCCAGTTTTGAGAGGTAAAAATAAAATGCCTGGGTTTCTTATGTCAATTATATTTCTAATGTTTTTATGAACTTTTCTACAACTTCAAAAATTTTAATCTCTGCTATACGTAAGTTAACGAAAAGAACGCAAAAATCTCACTATGGTTTCTGACAGATTCTGTCAATCATAGTAATATGCCAAGAGTAGAGAAGCTCTTTCACAGGAGGCCTTATTCACACATGGAGGGATGACTAAGTGTACAGCAAGATGCAGAGACATGTAATATTACACTAAAAGAGAATATTCCACTTTTAATCCACCCCTTCAGTCAGGCCTAGAGGTATGCAGTCACTCAAAAGGCTGCTGTAGTGCAGAAGAAAATTGAACCAATCATTCAGGAACTCTCCAGCCTGAGGCAAGACCGAATCCAGGTAATGTCTTCACAAACACACGCCTCATATGCCCAAAGAGGCTGGAAAAATCATAGCTGTTTTTTAAAAATCTGAAGTTTCCTGTTTCTGGGTACACTGGTGAGGGGCGGTGTCGGCACGGATTGAGGGCTTCTCAGTGTTATGGTCTTGCTGGCTATACTAGGGCCTCATAAGGAAGACTCTGGAGATAAAAAGGATAGTCACAGGCTTCTGTGATGCTTTCAAAGAAGGCATCAACAAATTGTATTACACTAAGGTCTCATCACCACAAATGTTTGTGTAATCCTGCACCAATGCATTGCCCAATTTTGTCTTGTCCCCTGCCTCTGCTTAGGACCAGCTCCTGTAGCAGAGTAGGAGCCTTGCTAATCAGAAATCTCTTGCATGTGTTTTGCTCATCACACCACTTCAGTGTTTTGTGTTTTCTTATGTGATGTTGTTCTGTAGATAGCAGGCAGGTGCTGTCCTCTGAGTGGTTTACACCTTTAGTCTGCTGCTGTACTCCCAAGAGCCTTGCTTCGTCCAGGCTTTCCAGTGTGGGGTGCAGGACAAACACTGCAGGCAGTATGGATGCTTCTCTGAACACTTCACAGCTCTTCTTCAGACATTTTGCAGGACTAAACTGGTCAGGTTCTTTTATTCATTTTTTATTTTTTAAAATTAATATCTTAAAGTGTTTGCTGGTTTCTTTCCTATTAGGTTATATTAGCCACATTTCATATGAATGAAATAATATTAAACTAATTAATGTCGTGAAGCTGTTAACCTCTTTACAGCATTTGGAGCTCCTCAGAGAAAAGGTGTTATGTAAAGGTAAAGATCTCTGCATGTGGCAGAATTTATTTTTAAATTTCAAAGTTAATCTTCACTGTGTCTTCCTGAGGTCAAATCTTTTTTCTAACCAATTCAGGGTTTTTCTGCTCATTTTTTTGTTCCTTTTTAAACTGTTGTCAGTTTCATGTTGTCTTATTGTTCTCAGTGTTTTGTAACTGTCTATATGTTTTCAGAAACTCTTACTGGAATTTACCCCATCTATTGGTATTGAGCTGATAGATTATATTTTTATAATGAAATTATTTTCTGTTTTGGTTTTTTATTATTTTCCATCTTGGCCCACCTAATTATTTTATGATTGATTTATCAGATCCACAAGTGATACGTTTTCTTTTCGGGAATACTGTTTTTAAAGATATTTTTTAAAATCAGCAAATCTATTTCTACTTATTAAAATTCTAATTATTAAAAGCAAAATAATTTTAATAATTCACATGTCACTATTCAGCCAAAATATTTGCTTTTGTATTTTCTTCAAAAATTCAGCAAGAAGGTTCCCGTGTGGTGAAGGCATTGGAGCGTTGCTGTGGAGAACTGAACTCCTTTTCAAGGTTTTTAATACAGCGTGGGGAAATTGTTTTATGTCTCTCTCTCTCATTTTGCAGCCTGTAAGAGTTTTACCTCTGTCTGTAAAATCAGTAATGGTTGGTTGAATAAGGAAAAAATTATCTGCTCTGTCTCAGTAGAAAAGCTAGGAATTACTCAGTGAATATTAGACAGTAGGCTGGAAGAAAAGTAAAGTAACTACCCTTTTACACAGAATGTTCTCTCTGCTGATGAATGCCCTAAAGTGAGCAGGAGCCTTCAATTCCTCTCAACCGTGTGGGCTTTGGCAGACGGACAAATTATCATCTTTTGTAATGCAAGACACATGACACAGAAAGGCCTAAGTGCCAGTAAATATGGAACATCATGTCATGTCAGTATTGTTTTCATGAAGTTTGTTAGCCCAAGATAGAGAGGATCTCTTAAAAGAGGATGAAATATGTCATCTACTGTTGGTCTGATGTGGGTAGGTACCTCATGACTGGCTGCCGAATTTAGCACTTTTGCTTTATGCAAGCTTGAAAACCAAAAATACTTAATTCTCACAAAAAGAGATGTAAGCAGTATGAAAACATTATCCTAAGTGTAAACATTCTGAAGGTTAAGTTCTTTCCAGGAATTCATTCCAGGTGTGCAACAGGTACCTTCTCATAGACAATCTGTAAAAATGTACTCACTTTACCGTGGGGCTTCCTCCCCTGTTTGTTTTTGGTTACTAATCTTAGAACAAGATGTGCTTAGGTGTTTGGTCTCCTTGCAAACATGTACCATATCCAAAAGTGCGTTTCATTTATACAGGTATTGGTAAGCAAACATGTACCATTCTGAAAGAATTCATTAAATAGGGACATGTCAGTTTACAGGTATAATGCATAAGATATTTATTGGCTGTCATACAGACAATGACAGGCAGCCAACACACTATTCAGTGGACTTTTCCACCCATCTGTTTATCCATCTGTTACTTGAAAAATAGATTGCTTTTTTCTAAAAAAAGCATTGTTCTAGCAGGCCATGAGACAAACATACGTTGAAGTATAGAACTCTTTGTAACAGGACCATCTGAAACATCCAGCAGTAGTATCTTGATATGAAATAATACTAGTAATTAGTGTGACTCTGATCCCCACACCAATATACTCTTTACTGTATCACTAGAATAAGCTCATAATGGACAAGTTCAATTTATTATTTTGTGAGAAGGAAGAAGGTGGCTTTTTGACCATCTTCTCAAGGAGTGCATTGCTCAACACACCCCAGGTTAACAAGATCAGAATGCTCTGAAGAAAAAGAGATTCTGATTTTTAATCAGAACAGTGATATTAATTTGTGCATCATGGTGACGTGGTAAGAACACCTCCAAAAGACAATCAAGTTATAATTTTATTCAGGTGCTTAAAAACTTCATTAATGTTATAGAAGTTTGTTTTATACTATGGATTTCTGAAGCCTACAGCTTTAAATATTGCTATCCAATTGTTTAAAAATGTGTTATGCTTCAGTATTTTGAGGGGAAAAAGTAAAAAACGCCTCTAAACTTGATAACTTCATACAGATACAAGCTATATAAACAGATGCACACCAGTGATATCATTCGAAGCACAAATTTCAGACATCTATTTTTTTGGTGCAGTTGTGCATTGTCACAGAGTTATGATGTCCCTCACTTCTGGTGACCCCTAGGAAATAAGCATTAATAGTATATTCTTTACAGCCCATGGACTGATGCGATTCACAGCATTCACACTGAAAACGCCTTAACAGAAGATTTTATGTGATTTATTTTGATAACAAAATGTTGAATCAATGACAATGGCGAAAATTTCTGTGGGGAGATCTGGTTTCATTTTGGTAACATTTCTAGGCTAAGAAATGTATATATCGAGAAATGTGTTGATAAATAATCTCAAAAATATTAAGTTCTAGGGCCTTTTAGAAATGCAAAGCCCAAGGAACTCCCACAGGCACTTCAGCTGATTCAAAGAAAGTTACAAGCGACCTGTGTGAGAATCCTGGAACACGTAAGATGGTCCCTTCTTCAGCACAGTTACTGTGCTACCCCTCTGCAGGGTGAGGGAATGGAACCCACTGTTCCTTCAATTTAAGAATGTTTATCCAGTATATGGAATGATGGAGAACAAGAAGGCAAAGCAGAGAAGAATCAAAGAACTACGGGGCAGGCTAATTCATTTACTTCTTATTTTTCAGCATGTCTTTCTATTTAGAGTGGAAAGGTTTCATCAACTGAAAAATGAAGATGACAACAAAGTAAGGATGATGTTGTTGTTAGTACTTGCCCATCAGGCAAGCAAGGTACAAGTATGACTGTTTAGTTTAATTTAATTTAGTTGAAAGCATTAATAGTAATTTATGAAAGTGGATCAATTTTTAATATTTCCTAAGGGAGTTTATTCACAGATTGCACGATTATAAGTAATCTAGTTAGAAGACAAAGGTACTGTAGGATTCCCCCCCTTCCACTTTCTCTCCTGGGATAACAGTAAGATTGTGTGTAGCTCATTGCACAACAGGACATTCTGTGAAGAGAGAACTTGAAAAATGTTTTTTTAATCTGGAAAATACATCCTATTTTCTTCAGCACAGAAGAAATGCTATGAAATAAAAAATAGGAAGCAAGGAGAGAAAGAAGTAGACAGCTTTTGTATTCTACTGTTTGTCTGGGGTAGGTTTGCTACTGAAAAAAGACACGGAACAACATTTACTAAAGGACTCAGATGATCATAGTGTTCATTTTCCCTAGAAAGTAATCAGTAAATACAAAATTCTGAAGTGTTGCAACCCTAGTGTTTACAAACATGCTCCATGGGCATTCAAAATGGACATCGTGGTATGAATATAACGAGATACACTAATCTGTCAAGTTTTTGGCACGCTCTAAGGAAAGACTTTCCCGGCATAGGTTTATGTTTGTAAGCAAGTTTAAATAATGTAAGGGAATAATTTATGTGTTTTATCACTGAGAAAGAAAACTTCAAGCAATAACAACATGTATGCATAAGGAACATGAAGTAAACTCACATGACAACTTACTGGAATTTTCTGTGCTAGTTCCCCAAGCTGATGTGCAACACGTGAACGGTAACTTAACCCGCCTGACATAGGCTATTTTTGTCTCTTTTGGGAAATAAGGCCTGAAAGTTTCAAAAACCTTATGCTTACTCTGGGCCATTAGTGTCTAAAGAATAAATCAAATGGCCATGCTCTGTAAATTGTTATTCTAATTTCTTACACAAGAACAAGTTGTCAAAATTTCCACCCTTCTGAGGATTTCTTGATCCTCAGAAATTACAAAGAAGGTTGTAAGCAGGGAGGCATAATGCTCTAGACAGCCCTGAAGTATTCTGTGAAATGTGAAAGAATTTTTTCAGTTGCTGCAGAGCAGAGTGAATGCCAGATGTATTGCACTCATTAAGGTCTCCTTCAGAAATACGGAAGGAACTCGCTATCACCCTTCTTTGCCTGCAGTTGCAATTTGACCTTAAAGAACATGTACGTGTGTGTACTCTTCATGCAGGAACAGCCTTTCTAAACAGGCTGTTCCAAGGCTTAGTAACCTCCAGTAAATATTCTTTAGTGGGTCTTGGCCAGCTTACTTCACAACTACTAATTGCCTTTAGGGTATGCTATGTAACTGTACTTCCTTGGGTGTCCTCTACAATAATTTCTAGCGGTAACTCGAAAGTGTCATCAAAGTTTAATGTTTGTTCTTCTATGAGTATAGCAATTTGATGATTCTTAGCAGAGAGAGAGAGGTTGAGCTTGATAGTAAGCAGACGGCTACAGTAAGCAGAAAGGGAAAGCTAGAAGTTTAAAGAGGAAGAAAATAAGTATAAAATCCAAAATAAATATAAATTTTACATTAATTATAAATATAAAATTTATATTTATAAATTTAAATGTCAGTAAGTATATTTAG
>Ga0181612_124823_pt1 | contig 20637 bp, 10 predicted proteins | sample HoacroProtozoa21_FD_119630 | JGI IMG/M metagenome (GOLD analysis project Ga0181612, IMG submission 119630) | Hoatzin crop microbial communities from Cojedes, Venezuel. Combined Assembly of Gp0051906, Gp0051904, Gp0051908
CCAGACAAACCCCTGCTGAAGTGAACAAGCCAGCAGAACTGAAAAATACTTCATTGCAAAGAGTAGCATAAGACTTATAATGTGTCCTGGTTTCAGCTGGGATAGAGTTAATTTTCTTCCCAGTGGCTGCTGTGGTTTTGATTTACAACAAGAAGAATGTTGATAACACTGATGGTTTCAATAACTGGTAATAAAGGATTTTTTTTCCAGTTTCTCACATTCAGCCAGTGAGCAGGTGTTCAGGAGCTGGGAGGGAGCAAGGCCAGGCAGGCAGGCAGCCCCAGCTGGCCAGTGGAAATATTCCTTACCATGGACGGCATGCTCAGCCTGTGAATGGAGGTGGGCTGGGGGGCAGGAATCCCTTTCTTTTATCCTCTTCTCCATAAGTTCAAATCCTCTCTTTTGTGGGAGTTCAAACTTTTCTGGGAGTTCTGTCTTTTTCGGGAATTACATGAAATTCATGAGTTTGGTGAAATCTGCGAAATTCATGAGCTCCAGGAAAGCTGCGGGTTCTGCGATCGCTGCTCAGTGACTGGCTGCAAATCAGTCGTGCGGTGGTGAGAAATTTGTGTTGTATATAGTTTATTTTGCATATTCATTATTAGTAGTAGTGTTAGTAGTATTATTATTTCCTTTGTTGTCTTATTAAACTGTCTTTATCTCAACCCACGAGTTTCACCTTTTGTCCATTTCTCCCCTCCTTCCCGCTCTGGGACAAGAGGAGTGGTGAGCAAGCGGCTGTCCAGTGCTTAGTTGCTGTCAGCCAGGTTAAACCATGACATAGTGTCTTGCTCAATATACCAGAAGTTCATGACAGAAATCTATAGTAACTCCTAAACATTACTAATAATAAGTGTTTAGTTCTTGAAAAGATTACTCATGCTTATGCAAACCACAAGAAATGAGATCTCTCTTCACCAAAAACTAGCCAGTTAACCACACAGCTTAGTCTCTGCAACAGTGGCCAAACCCCACTCTATATCCCTGAAATTTTCTGACACCCCAAGAAGACAGAATCCTCCTTCAGCTACTTGCATTCCCTCATTTCACCAAGAAAACTTTTTATATTCCAGTTGTTAAAATTCATTCTCCACCCTCTGCTCAATGCTCTATTTATCCTTTTCCTCCCACTTTTCAGAACTGTCATGGTTATCAGCTTAGCAATGTGCAATGTAGATTCTTCAGATTTGATGTCATTTCGCTTGGCATATGTTACACCCTCAAATAAGCTGTTGTGCTGAATAATGTACCATATGTATACCTCCCAGGTCCTCCCAGCATTGTGAAGCCTTACCAGTGCTCTGATTGTGTGCTGCTTCAACCAGGATTTTTGTCCATGTTGTGTAGAGCTTCCAAGCCTGGTGTTACAGACTGAAATAAAATCCTCAGCTCACCCTCTCTTCTCTGCAGCATACTGCTCTGCCTGTCAAACCCTGAAAAGATTCTGGGAACAGCCTACTCTGATGATCTTTTGAAGAAAGAAATTATGCTTGCTTATCTACGCCCACTTGCCCTGTAACACTTGAGGTTCTGCCCTGGGTGCGGTTTTTGCTTGCCTGTGGTTTGTGTGCATATAAGTTGGGAAGTGGAGTGGAAAGAACATGCAGCAGTGAATTTCAGCCCTCCACAGGAACACAACAGAAAGAGTTTAACACCCAAAAGGGTCTTGCCGTAGGGGTTCAAATGGCACGCTAGGCGAGAGTCCTTTCCCGGGGGGCAGCGCCAAACTGGAACATCTCACTGGAGATGGTGTGGAGCTACTTCCCTCTAGGTTTTATGGGACTTGGCTGGACACAGTCCAGTCCAACTTAGCAACAGTTCTGCTCTGAGTGGGGAGGGACGATAAACCTCCAGCAGCCCCTTGAAGCCAACACTGCGGTGGTCCTCTGTGCCAAAGTCTGACCACCCTGGTCTAGGAGGCTGCAGAACACGACCTCAGGCCTGGGAGAAGGAGAGAAGGAAGTGGCCCAGAGCTGCCAGAGTAGCCACGGTGGTACCACAGTGCTCCTGCTCCAGCTGCAGGCCATGTCTGGGCGTTGGGCTCCCTTGAAGTCACCCTGCAAGGAATGGTCCGCACCTGGGGACAACGAAGCAGGCAGCCCCTCCTCCCAAGGGGCCCCTTCCTCCCTTTCCCCAGAGTCTTGGCCATCCTGTCACAGATGTCTCCCTGCAGCCATCCCTGAGTGGGACTGCTTTGCCCCCTTCGCAGCATGCTCCTCGCCAGCTGTGGGCACATCTGGGCACTGAGGCAGCAGTCATGGCACTGCTCACGCCAAGCCAGACATACGCCCCAGCATTGGACACATTTTCTGCCTCCTCAAAGATCTGTGCAAAGAGCAGACCCGGGGTGCTCTTGTGGTGCAAGGGGCTGCAAGTAGTGCCACAGTACACCATGTGCTTGCTCAGATGGAGCCTTTCATTTTAATTGATGAGGTCTCTAAAACATGGCATTTTCAGAGAAACGTCTGTAATGTCTTCTCTTGGAGGAACACAATAATGAATGCATGTAAAGTAGTGCTCTGCAATGGTTACTCACAAATAGAAGCATCAGCTCTAATGAAATGCCTTCTTTTTTTGGCTTTGATGTATTTTGCATGCATGTTACTGGCATCATGTGTTTAAGTGATTCAAATTTAAAGACTTTGAAGCCATTAAAGGAAACGGGAGTCAGAATACCATTGTGGTATCTGGTTTACAGTTAGCAAAACATTCTGTTTTTCCTGGATCCCATTTGCACCCTGGGAAAGCATGAGAAACAGATGGTTTACTATCCAAATATTACACGCAGTTCAAACAGGAGTAGGCACCCTGCATGCTGCAAATGTTTATAGAGGTTAAGCATAATCAACTCCTGCTAGTCTCTGCCAACTGTATTAATTAAGTTAGTGGTGAGTATGGGGAAAAAGCCTAAGGAAATGCAGTTTTATGAACATATTTCATTATTCTACACAGTATTTAATATCGCAGATAAAGAACTGACATAGATGAAAGAGTCCTATGTCTAGAGCAGAGATTTTAGTTTTCATGTTAGGTTATTACCTATACCAGTCACTAGCAAAATAAATCTTTAGTTTCATTTTACCCTGCAGATGGGAAAGGCTCTTAAAACCGTTGATGGTGAGAGGTACTCTATATGGAATGCTTTTTTGTTAATGCTTATCTATTAGCATAGAGGGAGAAGTAATGGAAAGTTTTAATTTGCAGAGTGGTTTTTTGGGCCAACTGAAAAGGTATCTTTGGTGTTCTTGCTTTTGGACAAAAACAGTAAAACTTTATACATCTCCTCTTTCTTTCTTTGAGCAAGGCAGTGTGAGAGAGATGCTGGTCAAGGTTTACAAAGCTTGAATGGGTAAGGAAAGCTAGGACCCCATCTTCTTTAAAAGTATCTGAAGTGCAAGCCAACAAGAAGGTCTGTTTGTGTTCTGTGATTTCTATGTATATTTGATTTCCAGGTGTATTTTTCAAGTTCGGTAAGAGCTGTGCACCAGCAGAGATCAACAGCCAGTAGAACGTGCACTCTGATAGTTCTGTTTCTTGCTTGTACAAAGTCAAAGGACTAAGGAGTAGCACACTCTCCCATGCAGGTGAAATATTTTTTAGCTTCCTCTCGACACCTGAAAATGTGAAAGAGCTTCTTTATGCTGTAAAATCATTTAATAGCCCAAACAGATCTGCTCAGAAGTCACTACAACTCATTAAATATAGGGTATAGGTTCTCTTCCATTAGTCTGTAGGAATATTGACCTGGAGGAAAAGATTTCATGATAAATAAATGCCACTAGTTAAGAGCATCCATGCTACAAATGGAATTTTAAATGTGGAATCTGGGGAGAAGTGGTGTAATGGGCTCTAGGCTGCAAACAGGCTTTGTTACATAACCTTTACACTGCATTTTTTAAACTCAGCCACAGGTGTCAGTAGCTATAAAATGTCCTCTGGACGGCATGCTGTTTGTTTACAGGGTTAGTGATTCAGGAGAGAAAAAGTCTTTTCTGTGAGTGAGTACTGAAACAGTATGATACTCTGGTTTACCCAAAACCTAGGGCCTGATCAGCTGGCCTCATTTATATACAATAGGTCTTTGTTTAATAAGTATTGAATTTTAATATGACTGAGAACTTGACTTCTGGAATCTGAACAGAATCGAAGCACATTTACTGTTCATACTGTGACAGCCAGCATTTTGCTTCCTGGGAAAATCTGCAATCACTCTGCTCAAGGCTTGCTGAGAAGGGAGACTAGCTGTTGTGACAAGGCATCATCAGGTTTGGCACTTCCACAGCAACTGAAGTTCTGCTCTGCTTTCCAAAGCCTTAAATACTTTACAGTACCTTCTAGAAAAACACACAGCTCTGCCCCATGCGCTTGACTCCTGAGGAAGACAGCTGCAACTATGTTCGATTTTTGGTGATGGAAGAGGTTTGGAAAGGAGGAAAATAAAATTCCCTCATACTCTAGCATAACTAATATTATTCAAAGAAATTCAAAGGGTGAGTATTAAATCATTAGGAAGTAATAAGATAAATGCTTCTATCAAGAAATAAAGCTTTTGTTTCTCTGTCTGAATCATTTTGTCAAAAAACTCAGGTAATTCTTACCGTTAAATGTTTTGTGGTGAAAAAATTACTGTGTTAGTTCGACAGAGAACACGTGGTTTAGAATATCTACCTGACTGCTCTTGTGAGGAATCAATGGAAATTTCAGCTCTCCATTCCAATACTCTGGGTACCTTTGTCTTGTGATAAAGTATTTGAAAAAGAATAGACTTTTGGCACGGGATGCTATAGCACACCTTGCAAAACCCAGGCAGTAGGCACACAGGCTGCTCTGACTCTGAGTGATGAACATGTTGTCAGGTCCTCATGCATGATCCTTTCTTTGTATTTGTGGACACACTGCTTGCTTCTCCATGCCTTTCTTCGATGCCGGGCTCCCAGTATGGTAGCCTACTTCAGCTCTTGTTTTCCAGTTTCTGTGGAGCAATACTGTGAGCTGTAAGACAACTTCTTTGCTTTCACCATTGATGGATGGATAAAGTGACCCCATTAGCTGCTGGGCCCTCCAAGGACACCTTGGGGATCAGTCTCCAGAGGTGACTCAGCTGCACATCAGGCTGGGACATACAGAGGTCAACCTTTGGAAAATCTTGTCGCTTTGCCCAGCCTACAGCTCTGTGACTTAGATAAGAAGAACTAAGCACTAAAGACTCTTCATTGTCTTGCTCCAGTGTACAATTGAGGAGATAATAAAACACGGTTAGAAACAATGTAGGTAAGTTGTAAGTGCATATTGGTTTGTAAGGGTAATATTATAAGCTGCACGTCCAAGAAATAATATTGTCCCTTTGCAAAAACCTTCCTCAACATTTGAGCCTGACCAGTGATGTCAGAATTCACGTTGTTTTGTTCTGAGAGTTAAACAGAAGTACATCTATTTCTTTACAAAAATACTTAGTTCACTCTGCCCTCGTCTATATGGTAAAGGAGAGCTTAGGAAAATGTCCTATTCTTCTGAAAGGCAACACCCCACCAGGCACTGTGGGGTACCTTCCCTTGATGTATGTGAAGTTACCAGTAAATTCTTGCAGAATTTATCTGCTGAGTAATTTGGAAGGTCCTGAAAAAGGGTGAAGAGTAGAGGAGCACAAGCAGTGCCAACTGCTTATGGTGGATCAAGCTATCCCATCTATTCAGTGCTGATGTTTGACCTGTGACAGCACTGGAAGCTTCTGCAAAAGTTCACCAGGAAAAAATTAGTTCTGTAAAAACATGGGAGGGTTGTATATATATATGCTATCAGATATAGTCAGAAGAAACAAGTAGGCAAATTACGTGCATCCAGATCAATGTAAAACAACTCTATATCAACTCTTTCCAAGGTGTGTCACCTTCATATGCTGAATTACCTAAATTTTTGCAGGAATTATCTCAAACCAAGCCCCAGGGAGGCATCTGGTAAACCTACAATGGCAGGATGTGTTACTAAAGCTGAAAATAGATGAGTAGGTTATTAAAACCTCAGACCACACTGAATTGACTCTAACAGAATGCAAAGGATATCATTATTGTTAAGAACTAGTAGCTGTTTGCTTAATGAATATCAGATTGTTTTAATCCTGTGGGTAACTTCCAGGAGTGTAGTGTATTTCATTTCACTCAAATATCCTCTGGAAGAAATGTGTCTGGTTTTGTTCTGTACCATTCCCCTTGTGGCAACACGCACTTTTAATAACGCCCTAACAGGGCAGCAGATGCAGTGAAACAATGCAGGCTTTCAGGTTGTTGAAAACCCTTCATAGTGCCTGACAATTCAGAGAGCAGATGTCATTCTGACACTTGCCATTTCTTTCTCCAAGTGTGTATCTTGTGATACAGGAAATAAGACTCTTCCCTCTACGCAAGCGGACATCCTTCTTACTCAAATGGTGAAAAAAGCACCTCTCAAAATTGATTTTCCTTTTATGTCAGACTTATCCAGGCACAAGAAACCAACAGGCTTGCAAGAATTTTGAGTGCTAGAACTGTGATTTAGAAACTTGAGACTGGAAAACGCAGTCCTACGCAGATGCGGGCAGGACTTTTCTACAAACGTGTGCCCTTACTGTGAAGGAGGTAAGGAAATCTTCCTTCACTCTGCCAGATAAAACAGCAAACTCATACTCTGCAAAGATTTTCCAGCCTACAAATCACTTCAGAAACTTGGCGTGTGCTTTAACCCAGCTCTGGAAACCAGCCCCTCATATTTCTCAGGAACATCCACCTCTGCTGCGACCAGATGAGCCAGCCAGCATCCAGAAGGCTCCTTCCAGGAATCTGGCCCGCTCAGAAACCCAGTAAGGAAGCACTGACCACATCGCAGAGGACTGTCACCAGGTTGATAAATAGAAAAACACAGTGCATAAAGACTCTGAACAAAATCTACACGGACCATCAAAGAAAAGGCCCTAAAATTGTCATGGGCTCTTCTTCCACCGTTTTCCTGTATCAACCATACAGGTTAGTAAAAGAGACTTCTGCCCTTACTTTTCTGTCACTGCTGTCCCAGCTTCTCTCGCTTCAGCTGTGTGTCAGGCTTGGTTCAGAGTCAGCGCTTGTTGTGGCTATGGGTGAATTTCTGATGCCCAAAGACAAAGACAGGGCATCCATATTTTCCACCTGTCCTACTGCCAACTGGTCATTAAATCCCTGGGAAAGAGCTGTAAAAGCAGTGACAGGAGCATCCTAACATGTGCTGCAACTTCTCAAACCAAACCCAGTAAGCAATGACATGGGCAGCTGTCAACTTCAGGTTCTGTCTTCCTCAGGCTGGTGAGACCACAGGTGAGAAAACTAGCACAACGCTAGTGTCAAAACATGCCAATGTAAGTCAGGAGCCTTCTACACCAAACTGACCGAAGCATATCGAAGTGTGACCTAAGGCTGACCTGAGAGAAAGCTGAGTTTGTCATATTAGGAGAAATGTGGGTAATGCCCTACTCTTCGCACTGTCTTTCACCAGGGGACTGTAATCCCGGCTGACCTTGCTCTCCCTGGACTCTTTGGTGGCATTTGATGTCTACTGCACAGGGCTGCAAGCAGCACAGAGCCCTTGGAGATTGCTCTCAAGACCTGTCTGTGGCTGGAGGTGGTATCTAGCAGGCACCGTGCCTCCCACAAAATATTCTTCAGGGAAAAAAAAGTAAGCATCCTGCCTGCTTCAGTGCTTCTGAGCACGTCACTCCGTTGCTATGCTCTCTACACTGGGTGCCACTGATTGCCAACACAATTTCAACACTTAGCCTTCCCTCTGTGAAGACAGCTACCTGGCTCGGCTAAAATAAGGAGACCAGATAAACAGAATAACGCTTGTGAGCCACTAAGGAAGCAGACAGAACAGATGGGAAACTGCTTTCTTACCCCATGGAAGCCAGGGGGATTTCTGAGTTTTTCATATCCTACACTGAGGAAACAGGACCTCTCAAGGATTTTTGTGAAAAATAAGGTATCTCTGCCTACTGCAGAAAAGCTACTAATCCACTGGCTCAGACACTTGCCTAGAGTTGTGGAGCAGCCAAAATCAGTTCTTTTCTTAATTCAGAGCAGAGAGCTGAAATCCCTCTCCCACGTAATCACAGAGTATTAGCTATTCCAGGCAAATCTGTGCCTGTTTCATGGCCATCAGTTGCCTTCCCCCCCGCCCCCCTCCAAATTCCTATCTAGGTATGAGCAATCTTTCCTGTCCAAAACAGTACATTTTTTGTAGAATGTACAGGTTTTAAAAATTTGCTTTTTCCAACAGCAACACTTTCAGCAGAACGTGTCACTGGCCTTGAAGGTGCTGCAGCCCTTCCTCTCCTCCACAACAATTTGGTTAAACTGGGCTATGTATGTTTAGGTCAGGATTTCCCAGTGGGTTTTGCTCTTAGTTGTGACCTTTTAACAGCGAGAAGAGAATCTTTTCTCTCTCCCCTCCTTTTTTTATTTTGGTGCTTTTAATAATTCTCAAAACACAAAGACACCCCATAGCTGGACCCCACATGAAAACTTCAAGACTTTCCCTTCAGCATCTGAACTGTTAATGCTGCGGTGCTCAAGTCCAAGTTAAATGTAAGTTGAAATAACTGACTGCAGGAATGGAAAAAGGTTGGAGAAGGAGACTTAATATTTAAAATAAGAACAACTAAAATGTATAGGGAAAAGATTAGCCACATTTGTTTGAAATCATTACCTAAACAAGCAATAATTCAAGTGCCGAAACCCTAAAAGAACATGGAAACACGGGTAGGCGACAACAGCTGTGTGGAAATCAACAGAGACTGATGCACCAAAGGTAAGAGGGCAGATGTGGGGATGCTGTTTGCAGCACAGTAAGGCCAAGAGCCTGTTTCTCAAACAGCAAAGTGCAGCTCCCAACACGACCGTTATTACCATTTGCACAATTGCTGTTGTGCCAGCCGTAAATCAGCTGGCAGCAACGGATAAATGATCACTCGCTGCAGCAGAATGCAACGCAAGCGAAGCTGGACTCCCACCTCCGTCACCGGAAGGTTGCTTTAGGTGAGTGGTAGCCATGCAGAGACTCGCACTTCCTTGTGCACGCTCTCCCTCTCTCACCTCTGTGCTCTTGGAAACAAAAACCATGAGGCGTTTGTGTGAACTGGCAGGCTGCCTGGGCACCCTTGTCAAAATGGCTTGGCAAATTCGAGCTGAGCACCGGATGCTTACAGAGGGACTGCTTCTGCTTAATGAGCCCGCTTGATACCCAAGGCATGCAGCTCCTCTGCACTCTTGGTTTAACTGAAGGACCAGGAACATTCAGTGTTTTGGTAACAGTAAATCACCAGCAGACCCCACACGCAACACTTCAACACTGTAAAATCTTGCAACATTGACATTCATGGTGAAAAAAACCCCAGGTGATTTTAATGAGGGAATGAGCAAAAGGGAGCTGAGCAGTGCTGAGGAGCAGCCTTGTGTCACAGGCTGACTCCCTGCAAGATCTGGCTTGCTGTGGAATTGAAGTTGTCCCATCATCAGCTCCTGGCCTCAGCTTAGCTTTCAGTGAAACTCAGTAAACCTTGCTTGGCCGGTCTCGCACTGAGGCAAACTGGCCTAGCACATTACAAGTAATTTCTTTATTTTCCGAAACCGGCAGTAAATCATTGGACTCCCCCCACCTTTTGCCCACAAGAGTAGTACGTCGTAGCCAGTGAAGCAGTTTTTCACAGTCCCAGGCACTGTGACAGTCGGTAAGTCTCTCAGACAACAGGCCAGTGAGAGGTGAAAGCAGATGCCCCAATGCCTTTCCCTTGCTACCCTGTTCTTTCCTTCTCCTTCCTGGCTTCTCATTCCAACTTGATCTGACTTCACTTGGGATCTGGGATCTGTTCGTGAGAGCTTTGCTCCACGCAGAAACAGCAAACCAGTGTGGTACAGGGGACACTAGACCTTCTTCTCCTCTCCTTTGCTTTAACACATCCCTGAGGCGGTGCAAAAACTCACCTGCCTGCCCGGCAGCTACCTCTGACACAGAGCTCTGCCTCAGAACGGGCTGCCCCCGGCCCTCCCCGTTGCTGGGCAGGTCTCCTGCTGCAAGGAGGAGACCGGTAAAGCTTCTGCCCTGCTGCCCAGACAGGGAGACAAGGTATTACAAGGGCATCAAGCCCCACCACATCATCATCATCATCATCATCATCAATCATCATCATCATCATCATCTCTGCATGGCGGGTGTCACAGATGCAGGACGGCAGTGCTGCCGAGAGGCCTGTATGCCAGACATCAGGTGGGCCTATGCTTTGGCGGGTGGCTGGGCTGGGGAATAACTTCTCTCCCAGAAACCTGCCAGTGCTCAGCCACATCTCACCTTCCCCAGTGCGGACGAGCGCTCCCCAGTGCTGCCGACAAAGCTGCCCCATGCGTGCTCCCTCGCCTGCTTAACCAGCTGAAGCTCCAAAGGCTGCTGCTCCGTGGGTAGACACGTGGCAGCTCCCGACGACGTGGGCCAGAGGACCAATGGTGGGCAGAATGCCCGGGCCAGCCGGGTGGACGAGAGCGGCTTTTCCACCGGCTCGGTTAGGCTGGACGAGGACAGAGGCTGGATGCCGAGTGGAAAGCTCTGGGCTGCGTGCTTTGGTGTTTGACCCGCTCAGCCCTCTGCGTTGCTCTAATACCACCTGCCATGCTGCACGGCCTGATCCTGCACCGGTGCTCTAGCAAGCCCACCAAAATCCATCACCTCGCTGGCATTGGTTAGCACGGGATTACGGAGCATGTTGCTGAGTCAGGTTAGCCACTAACAAGACTAAGATGATTTGTGAAAGTGGACATTTTTACTGTGAAACAGTACATTTTTTTGTGCAGTGTCTTGACAGTCAACAAGGCCTTTCAGTACATTAGCAATCAGTCCACTTGTTGCCAACAGCACGGACCAGCCAGATTTTAGCTAGAGCATAGTTCACCAAGCTAGCACGAAAAGCTGCTCTGCCTTGCTGTACGAAAAAAAGAAAAAAGCACCATGAATGGTTCCTACTGCAACGCCAAGAATAATACCAAGCAAGAGAGGAAACCTACCTAAATGAGTCTGGAAACCATTTTAAGCAGGAACCAAACACAACTGGGTCTTTTTCTTTATGGAGTGCTAAGCGACATTAGCAAAAGTGATGTGACTTCACCAATGTGTAAGCATATGTAAAAGCCTAACGCATCAATATTTTCAGAGGAGTGAAAAGACATTTTTAAAGCTGTCTTGGAAATGTTAAGTAGACCATATTTGTAGCAATTAATTTATAACATTTTTCATCTTATTTCTTCCGGGTCTTACATGTTCCTACAAGCAGCTGGCAGAACAACACAGCAGAGCCCTACAGATACCTACAAATAGGCTTTCACCACAAGATTGCCGGGAAGCAGGGGTGTTAAATTTGCAACCTGCCAGAGGGGTTCACCTCGCTTACAGCAGGCAGCCTTCTCCACCAGGGAAAGGTGGCAGGCTGGATGAGATGCTCTACAGGTAATGATCTCGTCTCAGCCACTACCGTCCAGGGAGCGGGCAGGGAGGAGGCGGCCCACCAGCTGCCCTGGTAGCAGCAAGACAAGGGAAACCCTGGGGTATATCCCGCGCTTGCACGTTGCAGGAGCTTACACACAAAGCCCAGTGTTTCCAGGCTGCAGAGCTGCAGCACGTATGACAGCCAGACACTCTCCATAGCAAGAAGGTCCACGCAATGCTGTCGCGGCCCCACCACTGCTGCTTGGCCAGAAGGGCTGAGCCCCGGTGTCTGCAGTCTCAGGCAGCGGAGGAAAAGCCAGTCCCTGTGGCAGGTTTTCACTCTGTAGCTGAGGTAGGCAGCGAAGGCTTCCTTCACCCTTGGCAGACACGCACATTTTCAGGACTCACTTCACTATTCCAGGCATCTAAAGGAGATGAATCCCACCTGGACCCCATCTTTCTCCGCTAGCCAGAGAAGCAGCTTTGACTGCTCCAGATGCAGATAGCTACAGCTACTCAAACTGGTCTCACGCTGGACATCCGCAAACGCCCAGCTTCAAAACTCAGGCACACAAAATATGCCGGTAAACTAATAGGCAAGCCCAAGCAGTCAGGCCACAGAAAGGACACCTTCCACATAAAGTAGTTTTGTTTTGAATTCACCTTGGATAAAAAGTTAAAAAAGGCAGGCAGTGCAGGGCTGTGCAACCTCATTGGTTGCCTGGGACGGTGCGCACTACTGCAGGCAACGTTTGCTGTGACCGCCAGCCCTGTAGCCCCCTCCCACCCAATGAAGTTACTCGGGCATTGGTTTGTCAAAATTTTGCTGTCACACAGCCCAAGGCTGACATTCACTAAGATCAGAAAACCTGTGTTTCCCTATTCACCCCTTCCCACAGCAGTTGTAAGAAAGGATTGGTACTGAAGAGCTGTAATTAAAATTTAAAATCCGATCCCATGGATATGCTAAAATGTGGTTTTTTTGTTTGTTTTTTTTTTTACAGACAAGATAAACCTTTTCACAATGAAAAAGAAAAATGTTCAAAAAATCTGACATAATTCCCATAAAAAACACTAGCAAAACTCCACTAAAAATCCAAAATTTTAATCTTGGAACAATGACCTTCTTACAAAGAGATTTTAAAGACTGTGTACATATTCACAAAAGCAACAAACTAAGGCATATTCTCCATAGCCATGTTTATAAACTATAGACTTTGAAAAGCCATGTGACTCTTATCAAGATACAGGCAGTAAAAATTTCAACATGTAGTGGACTGTTGGTTTACACAATTATCATGAGACAGATTAATTTCAAATCACTGAAACAAACACTCTAGTAAGAGCATGAAGCTTAAACGTTATTTTAAAGTGCTCATTAGAAACCAAACATTTCAATTACAGTTAAGAAATGTTAAAGATATTACATTCCTTACGTATCAAGTCTGAAAGTACAGTATGTACACAATCTACAGTCTTGTCTTTATAAATAGGGAATAATTTATCTGTGTATCTCAAATGTGACTAGTAGCTGAAGGGAAGCTGAAAGACTTTTGATTTGGCCAGAAAAAGGATAAAAATGGAACAGCCATCCCACACATACAGCTATCAGACTTCTGTATCCGAAGCGCTGCCATTTTGGCCAATCTCCTTGACTAATCCTCTTCACAGCCACTCATGAAGCATCCACCAGTATGCTGCCAGTAAGAATTACAGCATGTCTCTTGCAATGGAATTGCTTGGGTCTCTAGAACTGGCAGGGCTGCTGCTAAGAGAAAATGTAGTAAGACAGAAGTCCTTTACTTAAACAGAAGAAATATGTGCTGCAATGTATTAGTTTGCAGAGATAAAAGAACTGTAAACTAGGCGGTCAAACAGTAACAAATGTGGACGTTTTTTAATTCTTGTATGTAGTGCTTATAAAAAAATAAGGTAAGACCAATTCACAGCCATTTGTGACAAATTTAAAAGCCCACATAAGCTTTCTTACAAAGCTCTAACCAGTTCCTTTCAATCCAATGCCACACTATGTTTGCTAGTCAAGTCTCTTGTCCTGACAGCATCTTATCAAACCTCTCCATCTCACTACCAGTCCTCTGTGATTTTGACTTAGTAGCTTTGCAGCATGTGGCATTACCCTGTACACAGGTTAAGACTGTTTCACACAGGACTAATACCAGGTACCTGTGAAATGTGAGTATTGTACATCATTGCACTCCCCACAGCACATACACTTTTCAACAATCCCCCTCAAAGTACAACATAACAAGTTTTCAAAAATACAAAGAACCTTAAAATATTTGACCCAAGAGTGTTCATGAAAGTACAATAAAAAATATTTAACTTGCTCTCCTTGCTTGTCATTTCTCAGCTGCCACACAGGGAAACACTTCATTTTTTCCCCAGTCTTTTCACCGATTTTGCAACTGGGCTTTGTAATTTTCATACATATACAAGAGTATACCCACTCACATACAGTAACATGATTACAAGTAAAACCAAAAGCCACAAAATAATGGTGAACATTCCATAAGTAGAATTCTAACTTCTGGTCAACATTTCTGCTAAGCTAAAGGCAAAAATATGCTGTACAAAATCACTTTAACACCTGCAGGAATAAGCCTCGTTTGCTCAGCTTAGTGCGTGGCCAGCCTGAACTATGCAATTTCTTAAAAGCACAGGTAGATAGGAGACTGTAAAGCTGTATTTCTTCACTACACCCCTCCCTTGCACCTATAGCAGATTCCTCCCTTGCAAAACAACATTCATGTGAAAAAATTTACTGTGGCGCTCAAAGAGTTGAAGGCAAATGTGTGTATGGGCAACAAAAGCTGTCAAGGTGACAAACGATTTGATGGACTGCTTTCTTCTCCACCTGCAGCCAGCTTGAGCGTTGTTAGCTTTCGAGGCGGATGCTGAGGACTCTTACGCAGGTTGTCGTCCATCTGCAGAGAAATAATGAGAGCCGGATCTGGCAAACAGTAGAATACAGATTATACGATTAGTTTGTTTGTCAGGGCTGCCATTATTAATGCTGGTTTGGGGTGTTTTTTACCCTGTTATTTCAGGACCAGCCAAAACTGATGCCCTGGTTCCTCTCCAGTCCGAATTATACACTTGTGTTAGAGCTGCTATTCATTCCATTAGCATATGCTGCATCAAACCCAGGGCAAACAGGGGTGCTTCTGCTCAAATCATTTCATCAAGATTAATGAAGAAAGTAACATTGCTACCTTCTTCTAATGGGTCAAAGTTTCAATTCGGTATAATAGCCAAAAGCTGCTAGAAAGCAGATCAAAGTCAAACTGCTAACGCCAATGGATGCTTTTGCACGTTCAGCACTTTGCAAGAACAAATCTTTTTTTCAAACTGGAAATGCTCTGGAGGCCCTGGGTGAATTTAGATTAGTTGCAAATTTCAAAAAGTATTTAATAAAGAACTTGTGATAAGACCTTTTGAAAGACAGGTTAAAATTAATCTCTGAATATAAAGATTTTACATTTTCATCGGAAATCAATCTAATGCCCTGTGCATCAAAAAGAGTCTAATTATTACAAAATAAACAGAAACACAGAAGACAGCACAGGGTAGATCTCCACAGGTTGTCTAGCCCATCCTGTTCCCTCAAGGTAGGATCACCTTTACCTAAATCATGCCTGACAAATGTCTACGTAACCCATTCTTTAAACTTCCACAGCCACATTTCAATACCACAAAGAGGAGATACAATCCATACGTAATGCTACAGAAGCTGATCATAGTTAATGATCTATTTCATACACCGATCTTTTTCAGGAAGCAACAATTTCTATACTTTTAGTTAAAGTGTTCTGTCTGCATTGGAAGACTAATTCTTCACAAGTATTTTTCACGTAAGTTGTACAGATTTTGACAGGAGCTGAGTGACAGCCTTAGAAACAAAGAATATAAAGAAATAAAAGCCAGGTGTAGAACAAGCAAGAGAAAGAGTGACTGTAGGTTAGTGACTACAGCGTTCAGCTGGGAGCAAGGAGAGCTGGCAACTGGTCTTAACTTGCAGGAGCATTTCTGAGTTTTGAAATTTAGGGCATATTAATTTGCCTCATCCTTTGCTGGAACGCGCCCTTGCAGAAAGGCACCCTTCTTTTGTTGGTACGTGCACTTGCAAGACAATGCTCTTGATTGTAATAAAAATACTTGTTAAGTAACAAGGCATCATTAACTATTCCTTTCAAATTATGTAATAGTCTTCCTGACTCTCTACACCAACTCACTAGAAAAGAAGCAATTAAGAAGTCCATTGTACAGTTGCAATTGCCATGCAAGAGTATCTGTGAACAAGTAACCACAACGAAGCAGGAAAAATAGAGACTGAAGCAAAAGTAACCTTTTCAATCAGGTTGGATTCCTTATTTACAAGCTGTGTGAGTTTCTGCAGATTAGCATCTGCTGTATCCTGTCCAGCAGGAGAATGGCCTGGAGAGTGAAGGTAGAAAGATGAAGAGTGAAAAGGTATTCATTCAAAAAAGCTTTTAAATATTTAAAAAATAGACGAACACTGGAGAGAAAGTTCATGCAGTATTTTCATCCTAAGAAGAATTTAAGCGGAAAAGCCACTGCATGTGAGAAAGACAGAAGCAGTACACATGAGCCATAGCACAGATGCAGGTGCATTTTGCCAATGCCTGACAGAGTCTAAAACTGAGTATTAACCCTGACTTTTAATTTTCAGTCCTTTCTGCACAACTTTGGAAGTTTCTCTATCTCATTTCCACAGAGAAGTTCTAGTATAAACTACATAAAATCTAATTCTGCCTTGGTTCACAGGTGAAATCCTGGTGTCCTAATCCAAACAAGACTACACATGACAAAAAGGGGAAAAGAAACACCACTTACCTGAGACAGTTACCCTGAAGTAGCAGTTTAAAATATCATCACAGAATCGACACAGATTGGGAAGATGTTTCAAATGCTCTTGTAATTGTACTCTGGGAAAGCACACTTTATAAATCGGTGCAAGGAAACCAAACACAAAGGCATCCAAGGTGGTAGGCCTGAAAAGAGTGACAAAACAAAACATCAAAGTGACTGAGGTTAAGACATTAAGACCTCTACAATGTAACTGTTTTCTGTGTATGCCAAACACAACTCAGGACAGAACTCAGTCCACTCTTCTGGCATTCTGTCTTCTCATACCAATCTGGTAAGTGCTTTGTACAGATTATCTACTGATTTCAGTACGTCTGAACTAGAGACATGTTGGCAAGCTGGAACTTTAACTTCAGCATTAAAATGCAGTCATGCTGTCACATACACTGATAAACAAGCCCCTCTAAAACATGTTTCTGGCACCAGAAAAGCCAAGCTGTATGCCAGGGGACCAGGATCCTGTCTCATGCAATGGTCTCACTCCAGTGGCTGAAGGAACAGATCGCCCTTTTTAGGAGCTGTTGGCACTACGTTGTTGGCAGTATCTGCTTCCTGGTCTGTGCATGTACCACAGAAGAGGAGTGTTCCCGGACCTACACGCTCCTTCCATGAAGGCAGTGGTAACATTTCAGGCTTAAAGCATTTTTTCCACATACAAACACAGGAGGTGACATTCAGTGGTGGAAAAACATTTTCTAGTGCTACACTAACTCCTCAAGCACCCCACATTTTCTTAGCAGCTGGGGGCAGCATCTGCCTCTCCTGAAAAATGCAGGATAAGGGAGAAACCGTATTGCCTTAGTTCAAAGTTCTTGTTTCTGCCCTGTTTGGTCATTCAGTTATCTGAAAAGTAGAGTGTGAGACATGAAACTACTGTGCAGCACTTTCAACATTCTTTCAGGTTAAAAAAATCCCACAAAGTTAAAGTGTTCACAGAGTCATATCGTACCTGTTTTGTTAGTCATTTAAGGCAAAAAAAGGAAAAACACACTCACGTATCTCCAAAGAAAAACTGAGATGTTCCCAATCTCTGCGACAGGAGATTTAGGCACTCCTTGGCATCCCTGTATATCTGATGAGACACAAGACTGTCTAAGAGCCCTAGATGTAGCAAGGTTAGTATGCGCTTCATCGTTCACCATTTGACAGTGTGGTAGACTGTTTCAGTTCTTATCTGCGACAGCACCAACTTACAAATTCTTTACTACACAACACATACCTGTGCTTCCACTTCAGTGAGGCTGTAGAGTGGAGGCCCTCCCCTGGTCAGCAAGATCCTGTTCAGTGCTTCCCTGGACATCTTTCCAGGCAGATACAAACTCAGTGGGAAGGCAATCCTCGAGGCAAACCATGGTTTTGTCACACCGCAGTAATTTTCAGCTTCAACCCAGAAAGTGTGCAGCTGTATCAATACAAGGAAAAATATGATTGGAATTTGAGTCAGAATAGTAGACATCTCTTACAAGTTTGATGCGCAAGATCTCTGTCAGAGAAGCAGAAGCACCAGGAATTAGTGTGAGAATCCATAAAGGATTATACGAATCCTTCGAGGGTAGGAGTATGTAATTAAAGCAACACCTACCTTCCACGTAAAGAGAAACAACAAAGATATTACATAGACCTACACGCATGTGCATAAAATTACATATACACTCATGTTCATTTAAGTATATATACACACACTCCCACAGACACACTGTACATAGAAAATACATTACCAAAAAAGTTGCAGATGTACAAGATCAGGTTTGAACTTTCTAGATTTTTTTTTCTAATCTTACATAAATCTTAAAGATATTATGAAATGATGAATTCGAAACCTTGCAGGCCAGCTGAATAGGCTAGTCTGTGACATCACCTGGTCAGAATATTTTCTCCTGCACAAACTGAAGTCAAAGTCATTCAAAAGATCCAATGTCTGGGGGCTTTTATAGCTCTAATGTACTTACACTAAACTGGTGAGGGCATGTGGTCATGTGTTCTTTAGAACTGAAAAATGAAATTACTAATTGGTATTTTAATTTCTCAAAAGTTCCAACCGAACAGTTCCAAAGGCTTCCAGAGTTGTGCACCCCGCATGAGACATACTCCACCTAACTCTAAGTTTTTCAAAACAATCAAATGAAACAAAACACAGCCACAATAAGCTGTTTACATGATACTGTTTCCCAAAAACCATCTAAAAAAAAAATCACAGCTGCCCTTTCAGAATGTCTTTCATAAATTCATTATTATTACTTCACACCCCACAAACACACACTTCTTTCCTTTTCAAAAGTTGCTAGGCAGTATTTCCAAAACTGGACTAATAAAGCAAATACACTCTGGCCAGGACTATGGCTGAGAGACTTTAATGTCTTGTGTTGGGTACTTCTTGTAGTATTCGATTCCAAAAATTCTGACCATTATGAAGTATTTCTCAATACTTACCAGAGCAGGAAGCAGTTTCTCTTCAAGCAGTGCAATGTATGCCAGTGTATCAGCTCCTTGTTTTGCGGACAATTCATAATCCGCATTATATTTCTACAAATTAAAAAAAGAAATACATACTACAAATAACGTTACACAGAACTTTCCAAAAAGATCATCAAGGCAACCCAAAGTTGCTTCAAACTTAGCAGCTATCAAGTTAGTAAATACAACAAAATCTTTTGGGACAGAAAGCACGCGTTCACTAGAATTTCTTTACTTCTTCAGGCCAGCTATGTCAAACCTCCTTGCATCTCCCTTTTCCACTTTACCACTCTTAGATTTTTGGGTCCTCCTATTCCCCAAATAACTGTTGTGTCTCCTTCTGACTGCTTTCCAAGCAACTGACCAGTGATACAGAGAAAATTTTTCAGTATTTAGGGATATAGCAAACCTCTGCCAAGTCCCCATCTTTGTTTTTGAAGAAGCATCTGGCACTTAAGCTGATGTAAGCACAAAAAAAAAAAAAAGCATTCTTTTTCTTTTAATTACCATTCTAAAAGTTTAGAAATTGGATGCTAACAATGTAAGCGACCAAACGCACAGTTAAATTAATGCAGTAACAGCTAACAGCTTTTAATTCTGACACTGGATCCTTTTAGGGTACATTAAAAGGGCTGTTAAAGTTTTGGGGAGCAAGATGAGATTCGCTTCATTACTTTAGAAACAAAGGATCAGGGCTGACCCTTAGATATCTGAAAATCAAGCATATTCTTGTTATACTTTAACTCAAACAGTTTTTCCCCCCCCAACAATAAGCAATCTTTGCTATTCAAATGGCTATGAAACTTCTGAATTTTAAAACAACTGTCTAAAATCCCATCTCAAATGTGCAGTTTTCAGATTCTGTTTTTCTCCCTCCAAAGATTTAAAGTTTCACTAACACAGCATTCATCAGATAATCTTCTTGACTAGGCAGGAAATGAATTTCTAATATAAAAGCAGAATATCAGGCTGGAAGACCATCTTAGAACTAAAAAGATGTTGCCATGCTGTATTAGACTTCTTTAGACTTCATGAAAACAAGAAATTGTGTAGCTGTATTCTTTGTGAATAAAACATTAAGAGATCTGCAAACAGCAAGCAAGAGCTGACTACGCAGTAACACGATGTGCATCAAGAAATGCTTGCAGACTTTTTCACACCACAAGTCATAGAAAAACTACGCAGATTAAAAACAACACTGCATGCATTATCCTTCAAAAAAACAGCACTAGGAAACAATTACTCATTTAAGCATTTAAAGCCACACTGCCCAAACTGTGATATTCTAGGTCTGCAAAGCCATAATGACACATAATTTAGAGCAGGGTGCTCAGTGAGCAACTACTCAATTAAGGGCAGTTTGTTGTCCTTTTCAAAGAACAGTTTCTCGTGCCTATTTTTAAATCTTTCACATAACTAACAGTCAAACGTTCAAACAGCAATGTGTTATCCACCATTTTGCAATTCTCATGCATGTACGAAAAACAGGAAAGCACTGGGTCTGAACTGAGTTCCTGGTTTTCGGAAGCTTGTATCAGTCTATACAGGGGACATGCAGAGTCACTACAAGTGAAAGAAAACAAATCTTTTGAAAGAGACCTACCTGTTTTCTTAAGAAGTTTAGTATTTTTGCCGGCTGAGAAATAACAATGTCTTCTGATATCAGGACTGGTACATCTCCTAGAAGGCATAAATAATATAGTCAATAGTTTATATGGATGAGTTATAACTAGAAAGCAATCAGTCACTTCATCTACTTTCCTGTTTAGAGTGCTGAGGGAACTGGTGGAGGAGCTGGCCAAGCCA
>Ga0181612_132800_pt1 | contig 20635 bp, 7 predicted proteins | sample HoacroProtozoa21_FD_119630 | JGI IMG/M metagenome (GOLD analysis project Ga0181612, IMG submission 119630) | Hoatzin crop microbial communities from Cojedes, Venezuel. Combined Assembly of Gp0051906, Gp0051904, Gp0051908
CAGGGGAGTTGGAACCAGATGATCTTTAAGGTCCCTTCCAACCTAAACCATTCTATGATTCTATGATTCTATAACTACCCTAAAGGCTTGAGAAGGTGAGATATTTTCAGTGATGCAATGGCACTGTGGTTTATTAAAGGTAAAAGAATATACTGATAAATATTTACGAAACCAGTCAGCCATTTCTGAATGCTAGATATGTGAGGAAAGCTTATTTCTTAAATCCTTTATATCTGTTTATCTGGATCAAACAGCCTAAAGTGAATTTCTGTGCAGTGTTTATACAACACTGGGCACAATTAAATAAACAGCAACAAGCAACCACTAGAAATTATTTTAGACGTTTTAGAGACAAATATACATTCAAAGTTTAGATTGCTTCGGTCAAACAATGTCCCAAAGGTTAGATTTAAATGAAGTTGTCTTTCCCAAATTTGCACAATACAATTGAATTAAATCCTTCCCATTATGAACAAAACAGAGATTAAATACATGTTTGACCCATCTCAGAGGTCTGGAACTCATTGAATAGGAGTCTTAGAAGCAGACAGCCACATCTGTAGTGTCCATGTGTGATGAGAAGAGGGAGCCACACAACTGAACACGTCTTCTGTTTGGAAAGAGACCAATACAATGGGTATATAGAATCATAGAATCATTTAGGTTGGAAAAGACATTTAAGATCATCGATTCTATTATTTTCAGTGGAAGGCTGCAGACAATACAATGTTAACTAATTCCTTAACGGATATTAATAACAAGGATAAGTATACCCCATTTTGCTTTCTCAACATAAATGAGACTACTTCATTTCTGCTGTTTACATGGGATTCCATGTTGGGTTTTTTAGAATAGAATAGGATAGTTCAGTTGGAAGGGACCTACAACAACCATCTAGTCCAATTGCCGGACCACTTCAGGGCAATCACTTCCCGTCTTTAGATTGCAGTGTCATTTGTGAAGGATAAAAGCACAAAGCGGCACCCCATAGCTTTGATCAACCATTTTCCAGAATCTGACAGTGCAGAGGCAGATTTCAACTATTATTTTCACAGGACAAAAATTACTTCTGAATCACAGAAATACACTGCAACATTTGTCTCTGCTTCCAGAGTCCAAATGTAAGCAATGATATTCTTAAAACACATCCACTAAAAACTGTTTCTTCTTTTTATTTGTTCTTACTGGGAAAAGCTGAGAAAAATCTGACTGATTCTTTGAGAATAAGTATCTTTTCCAGGATTTTTCCTGTCCTTTACAGTGCTGTGATGAATGATACTATGAAATTCAGCTGTACAAGTTCACATCAACACCCTTTGCACAAGACCTATCTGAATTAGAGGGGCTCTGACCACACTGAGTCTATCAACAGAACAGGCACACACTTTAGCTAGATCTTGCTGTGTTCACAGGCATAGAGTTCAACTAGAAAATCAACTATAGTTAAAATGCCTTGATGTCATCCCTTTCCCTCTCCTTTCCTGTAACCCTATCTTGTAATATCAGTTTTTAAAGATGAATACAGGCTAGACAAAAGACAGGTTTTCATGTTGATAACCCAAATCAACACGACCTTTAGTACATATTAATTTAAGGGAAGCTGCAGATTTTTGCAGAATCAGGTGCCCCAAGAGAATTCACATATTGAATTCAAGTTTTTATTAACTCAAGACTAATCCTTTTGGCCCCATGTTTCCAAATCTGGAAGCCTAATCCTCCCTGAGGGTCTACACAGTGATGAGAAGCTTAAACTCAGTTCCCTGCCGGGCAGGTGAATTGACTGGAGTGCCACAGTCAAGATTTCTCTGCTCGCTTTCCATACCACTTCTAAGCCAATGAACTACGATACTTCATCCGTGGTGGATGACTTCATTTCCCAGAAGAGCCAATTTACGTTTAGGTCCTCAAATTCCTGCTTTGAAGTATCCCTGAAACTAGACAGGACATTTTGACTGGCAAATTTAGATTAGAGGCTAAACAATGAAGCACAGAACTATCTGTTGGTTGACACAGCTGCAAAAGTACAGCTTTGTCCAGCCTTGTTGCAAAAGATTGCCATTTTCCTACAGAGGTGGGTAAAATGTATAACAAAGTGTGAAGCTGGAACTTGGCATCCAGACAACCTCCTTTCAACACTAACCACTAGGATTTCCTCTTGTTTTCTTTTCCTGTGGCCTCACAAATTGGACATTTCTTTGGGTTGGAGACCCTCACAACCCTGTCAGCTCAGTTAGCCTGGGAAGTGGAGGTCACGGCACTATCCGGGCAACTTGATGTAAATCCCCTTTTGAGGAGGAGGGTCTTGCAGCCACTGTCTGCTAACTACTAGGCTACAATGTAAATAGGAAGCAAAAATGTTTTTTAAGAAAATGTAGAGTGCTGAGTTCTTTGGATGTTACAGGAACTCACCCTCTAAAAAAGCCTCACGGGCAATGACACCCCATGAACTTGCGTCCACGTGCTGTTCTCCAGCTAGAAGCCGGACTTCTGGCAGCTAGGCACTGTGGTGCCTGACTTGCTGGTTCCTACAGCCTTAATAAATCTACTGTGTGATGAAATTTGCTGGCTACGCCATGAGAAAACAGAAAAGCTGCTTCAGCTATAGAATCTTTAAACTAATTTTTTGGGATGATTTCTAATAGACATTCTGTAAAAGTACATTGAGATTAATTTCACAAAGCAGGAGCAGCTATTAAAAATCCTAAAAATAACTTGTCCACATCTAAAAATACCACACTGTCATAGTCCAATAACCCAAGCCCTTTTAGGGTTGGTAATTAAGAGAAGCACTAATAAAATGAACATCTCTTTTCAGTGAGTGAAAAAAATGTCACATTTGTAACTGTATAGTACCATGATGAACTGGTTTTAGTGCTTTAGTTCCTGTTTCCATGAAGGACAAAGCTTATTCTTCCTGTGCTTGGTAACTGGTAACTTTGGGGAAGAAAAACTTAAAAGAGAAAAAACAGTCTTCTAAGCAATGCTTATGTAAAAATATATAAACATGGACCCTTGTGTATTCGTTGCTCCAGTGTGCAATACTGCTCCTTCTTTTTAATCTTCTATTTTAAATCTCCATACATTAATCCATTTCTATAAAGTTGCTTTTTTTTCTTCTTTTATATCCTTGAAACATAAGAACTTGTGTTCCACACTACTGAGCTAGAATTGCAAGAAATAATGACTGACACATTTGACAACACTGACAATAGTTGACCAAGCATTTTCATGTTCTAACAACTTTTAAGCACTCCAGTTATAATATTCAGCAATGTAAATAATCTTGACATTAAACATTTCTGCAGCCTTATAAAATACTTTTACACGGCTCAAAGACACAAGAGGACTGAAAAAGACATCCTCTTCCCCATTTCACACCTAAAAATGTACAATTTAATTAAATTATTTTAAGGAAATTCATGGTTTTTAACAGAAATGTTATATTTGTTGGCAGCAAATCTTAAAGAACAGGGTGAACACTATATATCCATATAGGTTTGGAAAAAAATGCTGTATCTCTTTCTGACAGCTAGTTGTTTTTGTTTCTATTAAATTGAGCACTGAGTTTCCTTATTCTTCAGAATAAAATGAAGTTGTAAGCAAGTCAATACCTAGACAAGCATACTAAAACACATTCCCTCAGGGGAAACATTACTGGGAGTGAAGAACCGTTAGTTTAATTGGAAGCTATTGTTCAGGTAATACTGGATTTAACAGAATAAAAAGGAAGACCAAAGGCTATATTTATTTACAGTTGAAAGTATTAATGTTTCTCTGTATATACACTTCTGAAGGCGTATCAGTACCATAACTCTATCTCCGTAAATATGAGAACTGTGAGTGATTTCTTAAAATTAGACCTACTTTCTGCACAACAGCCCCAGATGATGTAACCCACCTGCCTTCCTTCTACACACCCTCATATAAAAATATATTGGATATACACAAATAAAAGCAAAGAAAATATGTAGATCTAGATCTTTAAACTGCTGTCATGTGTCTCATAAGTCCTTTAAACCAACCTCTAAAGTGTCATACAGGTGAACAAAACAGCCCAATTTGAAAGAATTCACTGTACTGTCTCACACACAGCTTCCAACTACTTTACTATCTTATGCCATTCAGTTACGCTCACGAGAGACAAACCTGGTTGCCAGCTGAAGAGCCTTGACTTGGGCCAGAGCCCCAAGAAAGGGCGAAGACCAAGGCCCAAGCATTCATCGTTCAGAAATCTTGCAGCAGGGGTGACTGTATTTCAGAGATGCTCGCTCATGAGAATCAGTGTCTCGGAGATTAACTGCCTGTGGTACATACTGCATTGCATTGGTCAAACCCTGCAACAGTTATCCATGTAAGCCATCTGAGCCATAGGTTTGATGAAGAAAACTGCAAGACGTTCTATTGCTCATTCTCAAAGCACAGCTGACAATAAAATTGTGATTTACGCCACTGACTTTGAGCTGCTGTATTTTACCTCTGGGCAGATGTTCCACCAATTTCATCCAAACCTGCCAATCTTTCATTCAAATTCTTATGTTGGGTTTTTTAGGTCTTCTGTAAACTATGTGAGAGTTGGGTCACTCCTGCTAAAGGTCAGTGGATTAAAAACAACACATACATTCCTTACGTTACTATTACAGGTAATTCTCTTCCTCCAGATATAAATGATAGTCCTTCTGTAGATATGCATTCATAACTTTTTCTTAAGCAATTCAAGATACCACTGCAGCCTTTTACCAAAATTATGACCCCAGATGGTTTCCTTTCCTTTAAAACAAATTAATGTCAATATAAGAGTAAAGAGTCAGACTTATGAGTCCGTAAGCATTATGTATCAAATCAGATGATAACAGAATACTTAACAGAGTACACTGTAATGTTCTGGCTTCATAAACAAGCCTCCTAAAGAACCCTTGTGCACAATAACTCTCATTTAAATTGCCGTTAAAGGAGACCCTTTTGCTCTCATCTTAACTTCAAACTGTGTGAAAAACAAAAAATAAAACAATAGACCCCACTTATTCTTGCCAAGTTTCTGAAATCTGGGAGGGATTTGAGAGAAGATGTGGGAAACTTTGTGCTCTGCCCTCTCAAATATGCAATGATGGAATCAACTTTTTTCCCAGTGACACCACACAAGAACGAGAAGGAAAAAGAATCTTTGTGTTCACTTTTCATGGACAAGTAATACAGTCTAACAGCCACCACCAAAACCAAAAAAGCTTTGTTGTGAATGCACTTCATTAAGTTAAAATAATTAACATTACATAAACTTGGTTTATAGGTCCTTCAGATAACGGACACCATTTTCACAAAACATGGGTCACCTTACACAATACGCAATTTTACCCAAATCTGCAGTGCTGTAAACTTCCACTGTCTCAGATTCAGTTCCAGGAATTAACAACCCCTGGTAACTTCCATTCTATCCACATTTCATTCAACTTCTTTAGTCTCAGAGTTAGTAATCTACCCAATAGCTCATGCTATTTCAATATTTCTATAGTCAGAGACTTACAGGTTCTTCTAAAATCTCTATGCTCATTACCGCAGTATCCTATCCCCTCTAGGGTTGGAAAAGAGGAAATGAAGGAACCGTAACTACGTTGCCAGTGAGGCTTCGTGAGCAGAGTGTGGGATACTGAAAGCTTCTGGAAATAATTCAGCAGCACAGGAGAACTACTACACAATTCAGTCAAGGAACAGTAAAGCAAATGTAATCAGTGAAAGCACTAAATGGTTTAGACCCAGAACTAGTTTAAAAATTATCTTTGAGAAATAATAAAAAAGCAGATTTGCACTTGTTCTTCAAGTGAGAGGGAAATAATAATAAAAATGCCTAAAGGACTGATTTACAAGGTTCTTTGCTTCATTAGTTCCCACTGACCTCAGTATGCATAGGCTCTTTCAGTATGTCCCAGGATCAGGGCTTAAATTTAATGTGATAAGAAAAAAAAAGAAAACAGTATCTTGAATGTAAAACCACAGGTTGCTCTTTATATTGTGCCCACACGTAGTTTAGTTAAGCACTGTGCTACATCCCATGTCTTTCTCCTGTTTATTAGCCCTATGCTTACATCTTAAATTAGAGTTTGACCTTGAAACCTTCTGCTTCACACAGCTGCAAAAGCCAAGCATAAGCATAAACACTTGTAGGATCAGTTAAGCTGTTACAAAATAGTCCACTTCCTTCTCTTGGACTTGCAGAAAGAAAAATTACTTATTGCTTTAAAATAATAAATATACTAAAACCAACTAAAATGAATATTCTTATTCTGCAGTACACAGCAGTATCATAACACTTTATAAATTGGTAATTGAACTTTATTGTCATGAATCTGGAAACATGTCCCTTACATGAAAATTATTTTAAAATTACTAATGTAGGGCATCACATCTCTATTCAATAACCATTAAAAATAGTTACAGCTTGACTCATGCTATTTAAGCCTAAAACACATTGACCATATTGTGATTACTCCTATTCCTAACCCTTTTCATATTTCTCCTCTCCAGATAGTAATTTGTTTTCAAGCTCCAATTCTCAGATGACAATTTAGAAGTAGTAACTTCAGTAACATTCATGTGCGTGAATTTTGGAATTGGCCAAAGATGCAAACGAATGCTGCCAGAGTGCTCTGAGTGCCAGGCAAGCATGAGTGACATCTCCCATGTGACAGTCTTTGTTTTGGCTTCCCTAAAAAGGGGAAAACCTTTTGCCATGCTCAGAGCTGGCCTAATTCTACCACCAGGGAAGACAAAGAACTTTTCTCTGACTTCAGAAAAACACCAGTAGTGTATTAGAGCCCACCCCATCAGCCTAGCATGAAAGCTATAACATGCCTGACCCCTACTCGCCGAATTCTGCTACTAGTGCTGACTCAGGTAGAAGTTGGACTTAATATTGTAAGATGAGAGAAACAGGGTCAGGCTCATACAGAGACATAGCTGGAGCTGGATCGATTCATGTTTGACATTACTTCTGTTTCTTCCAAATTGTCCATGGTAATGCAAGAGGCTAGGAGAAGTAGAAACCCCTCGAGCAAAATAAATGCTTTAGAAACAAAACCATCACATTTGTCAAGGACATTTAGCAATGGCTCATTTTGTCAGTAACATTCCGCATTTTCCTTTATGTAGGCAAAGCTTTTGAGCCTTTACTAATTAAGCCTACAACCACAACAGCGTACTAAAGAGTATAGGTTCGAAAAGTGCGAATCTATCCTAACCATTTAAGGCTGGGTGTAAAAGACGTAGCTACACAAATTAGGCCTTCAAATAATACCGGAGAAGAAAAAAAATAAGCATGTATTCTGCATATACTAACAAATAGCCCATTACTCTGCCTAGAGATTACCCGTGCCTACACTGCCTACGCTCTAGGTTTCCAGCGTAAGCAAACAGACACACAACACAACTGTAATTTTCTGAGCTGCAGTGTAAAAACAATGCTAAAGAGAGTTGATGCAATAGCTGTATGATTGAGAGCACAATCTCAAACCGGTCAATTTTTGGAAAGAATGTCCCTTTGATCCATCTGGCTTTCCTTACTGGCATCATGAGCACAAGCCTTTTTCACCATCAGATGGGTTGTCATATGGTCTAAGTACATACATATTAACGTCAGGGCATTAACATCAGTGAGCAGAAATGACTGCTATTGAAACCCAACACAAGCAAAAGGCAGGGCACGTCTGTGAAGGACAGCGGTAGGGAGACTCTCTGGTCCCCTCTCAAGACTGAGATTTTCCACTCGATGATGCCAATTTCTTCTGAAATTTGACACTCTTTTCCTTCCGGAAGAGTAAGTACTTATACCATATCTTGTTCATACTTTAGGACATGATAAATATTGAAAAAGTTATTATAAAACAAATCTTATGAGATCTGTAGAAGTCAGTATGGAAAAACGCATTAAGTTACTGCCGGAGTCATCACAGAGAATGAACGCAATAGACAAAGATAATCAGCTACGTGTGAGGAGAGCATGTGTCTAATTTTAAACATGTTCCTAACTTACTAATGCACAGTCAAGGAATCTGAAGGGCAGTGTTTACAGAAACGGTCATTATAGATAGCAATGAGTTTTAATCATAAAAAATGATACAAATACTGCGTAGAAGAAACAGCACGAGAAAGATCAAGGAATGAGGTAAGCAAGTGTAACGACAACTTGGAGAAGCAGAGCAAAGCAATGTACGTATTGAAGTGGTGTATTATTTCTTAGCCACGCAGGGGATGCCTCACGTACTGGTTAGCAGAACAATTAGATACCATGAAGGTCTCTGTAAGCAGAGGGAAGGACACTGACCAGTAAAGAGTTTTACTCCTTTTTGTCCTGCAAAATGGTTTTATGTCATTTACTCATTTTCCTACACCAATCTGAATGTAATCATGGCTGTGGCAGATATGAGGCTTTAAGGCTACAAAACACAAAGCTCATAGTGAGAGAAAGCATATTGTACTGGATCACCTAAAAGAGCTGGAGCTAAAAAAAAGGTATGCTATTAACCTTAAAAAAGACCCAGTTCTCAAATGTTCTGCCTTTTCTCCAAACAGTCTGTTAAAGATACTATCCTTTTCCTTTTAAAACACAAGTGCTTGTACACAGGTGATATGTGATCATCCCCCTGAACAACTTTTCAAACAATTAGCCAATTTCAACTGAGTTGTAATCTTCATTATACTAAGTTTTGAGTAGTAGCTATACACAGAAAGAGACTGAGAGGTGTCAGTACCAGCACAACCTTTACCAGACCTCAGGGACTCCAAGTAGGGGTGACACTGTGAATGCTCCAAAGACATAAAAAAGCCTGCATGTTTTTGGATGCTGTATCTTCTAATAACAAGCCTCAAAACCACATGAAACCAAACTTTATTGGGTGCAATGTTCATTACCGTACCTGTTTACTACTGGAAAGGCAACAGCAGTAACCTGCTGCCATCCCAGAGGCAGCCCTTGGTGGCAAAGGGGCATTCGACCAACACTGGAATGACGCTAGCAAAAAGAGATAAAAGCTTCCCAATCTGGTAGCATTTTGTGTTCTTTACATACGGTCTTTCTGTTGGCATTTTTACCCAGTTACCTTCACACAAGTTTTAACAAATCATGTTCTCCTTTTGTACTGTGCCACTAAGAGTGGGTATTGGGTTGGTGTTGTACTCCCAGACACGAGGCCTTTATCACTGCATCTTCCCAGCATCGTTCCTAACCCCAAACTCGTTCTTTCATCCCATGAGCAGATCCCTTTCTTTCAGCCATTTTAACAGCCCGTTTTTATGATTTGAAAAGGCGAATAGTAGAGTTGATCAAAACCAGGATAAACTCCTCATGAAACGTCAAAATAGAAATTTTGCATAGTTTTAGTCATAAAATATGAATGCTTGGCAGAAAAAACTCCAAATATCAAACACTTTTATTTCTTCTGTAATTAGTTTAAAAGCTATGAAATTTCCCTTTAGCACCCAGTTTCTACTTAAATCCTCGGGGCTGAATGTACAGTACAGACACAGACACTGACAAAGACGACAATGACAGGCAATTGTTACCTTGCCTTTTATGCCTATGTAACATCTGAAGCCCAAGGTTATGGTTAATTGTCACTAAAGAGAAGCAGGGCTTAGAGACAGGAGTAAACTGAGCCATCACTCAGCTGACACCCCTTGATGTGGAATATTTACAATTGCACTTTGTCTCCAGCGTCCCCTCCTGCTGCAAAGCCTGCAAGTTAAAACAGTAATACACCCACAGCTAATAATTAATCTTCTCTGAACTAACATTTGACTTTTTCCAGGGGACATAAATTTTCTTTTCTGTTACATACAGAAAGATTGATGACTTTGAGTTGGAAAAGTCCCATTTTACACAGGTTGAAGACAACCTCATTTCAAGATATATTTCATTATCAGTGACTGAGAAAAAAGATTTCTTGTTTCCTCAAACAGAATTCAGAAAGTATTTTCCATATAAACTGACCAAACCAATATTTCTTTGAAATAATTTTTATTTTATTTTCTCTAGCATATTTCCAAAGATTCAGAAAAAATAATACGTTTTCCTACCCTACCAGGTCAGACCTACCTGTCATGAAATTCTCCCAGCGACCAACATGGCTGAACACACTTTGCAGGTTTATAACCGCTTTAAAGTCTATACAAAAACCCCCATTATTCCTGGCCCAGATTTAACCACTGCTACAACGCTGGTGCATTGTTGCGTTTGCACTACATAAAACAGATTAGTGACATGTTAGTGACATCATTTAATATGCTGCTGGAAAGCATTTAGATACTTTTGTGGAAGAGCTTTGTAAGAGTCTATAAAGACAAGAATCTTTCCAGAGAGTGTCTAAGTAAGTCTCTGAAACCCTTAAGTGACTTAATTTTCCAAAGTATTAGCATCTAATATGCATTTTTAAATTCCCCGAGATGAATCCTCAGTGCTCGGACATCCTGGCTAGAAAGCCTAAGTTTATCTTCTAACTTCTGAGACATTTCATCTGTCTTGCTCCCCAATGTCTTACATGACCAAAGCAGCTGTTCTGATAAAGTGTATTCTCAAATACACTACTCTTTCCAAGACACAGTAAAAAGCATATTGACTACATACAACATCATTTTAAAATGCATTTGTGAGGAATATTTTGTAGTAGTATACCCACACTATTAACAGCTCGTAACTTTATTTGGGCGTTTACGTCTCCTAAATCTCAATAACCTATTTAGAAAGTGAATTGATGGTAATTTGACATTCTGTAAGAAAAATTACTCTGTCACTCTAAGTTTAAATGAAATGCAGTCCGAAGTGTGATTACTATGTTTAATATTTAAAATCATTGACTTTAATAGCAATATACATTACTAAAAATTGCAAAGCAGCTCATTAGATGCAATTTTACATTTCCTACAACACAAGCAAATAATCCTTTCCCTCTAACAACTCAATTTAAAATATAATACATGTTCAATCATAATGGAAAGAACAGAAATTTCTGCTTCATACTAGAGTTAGTGTTTCTTATAAGGTCATTAAATCGCTACATATTATTTAGGACCTAAAGCAGTAATTTGCTGTCTTCCCTTTGAAGAACAGGCCTTTGAGTAAGAGGTAATTTTGTACTATGCGTACACATACGCGTATCTGCAGAGCCAGATGCCCTGCAATGGGTGCAGCTGATACAGACTGCAAATGATGTTAACACAGGGGCTGCTGCCCCTTTCCACTCTGTCCCTTTCCCCTAGTAAATTCCATAAATTCGCATAATTCCTCAAGTTTCACACAATGGGCATGGGGCTTCAGTCCACTCCCTTACAGGCCAGGTGGGCTTGCCACTACTAGAGGACGAGTGAAAATGCTTTCATAATCTAAACGCCTTCTTAGGCTTCCACTTCAGATCAGCATTCAGAAACAAAACAGAGGTGGAATTCAGTAGTGACTTTATCATTCATAGTGGTGCAAGGGAGCAGAAAAGAAAGATCATTTGACAAATACAGGGAAAAAATGATAGAGGTAAAATATTGACTTCATTATACATGTGTGCCTGAGAATTAATTGCCTGGAAGAGCTACTGCAATAACAGACCTGGAGTATGAGGTGTCCTCTCTACCCAGAGAAGGGACAAAATGAGTAACTGTGAATAATACTGCTCCTCCAGTAAATTAGATAATAAGCTCTATTACCATACCCAGACTGTTCCTGAATGTCTCAGGAGGGACTTAGGTTCATTAATTCAAGAAGAAAGATTGCTCCTGTTCCCTGCAGGAATATAACCAGAGGAGGGTACAATTAAGAAATGTATGACGTTTGCAATTCTATATAAATACAGAGAAGCAGCAGAAAGGTGACCATTTCAAGTGCAAGCAGCAAATTCAACACCCACCACTGGTAAAAGTATCAAGGTTTGAAATCTGAAATGGGTCACTGAGTCAAGTTCTTTGCTGTCAGAGACAGTTGTATCTTATCATCACTTTTCCAACGAGAGAAATATGCATCTTGGGCTCAAGGGGATGCTTTCTCCCAACAATCCTATCAGAGCACTGTTCCAGAACATCACTGAAGCCATCTGATTTCCCAGCTAAATTTATTCATGACTAGTTTACGTGCACTGCTCTTGTTCCAATCGAAGGGAAAACTGTTTACAGTGAGAGAGGTTAAGCCCTGGATCAGTTGTGGAATGTCCATTTTTGGAGACTTTTGAAAGCCAGAAGCACAGGACTCTGAGCAAGCTGGCCTAACTCTGAAATTAGCCCTATGCTCAGCAGGAGAATGGACAAACTGATCCCGGAGGTCCCTTCCAGCCTGAATTATTCTTTCATTACATGATTATCCTTTCCTATTAGAATTGTGCAGGAATGGTGCTTCTTGATGCTAGTCTGTCCGTGTACAATAGAAAAATCACACCTCCAGTATAAACTCTGTACTACAGCTAACAGTAAAAACGTACAAACTATTTAGTCGTGTAAGTTTTCATTTTCGTAGGACAAGTTTTACAGAACCATACTGGTTTTGTCAGTGGTGAATTACATCTTGCCTCACATTTCCAGAAGTCTTAAAGCGTGTGTGTGTGTGTGTCCCTGCACATGCACCCATGTGCACTTTTGCTTATCTCTGTGGATCATGTTTGATTCCATCTAGGAACACTTCAATAGTCAAATGCTCCAGAATCAAAGTGTATTGCACCTCAATCAAAAAGACCATTAAATCTAACTTGCTGTTATAACAACAACTCAATATACCATCTTAAAATCTGAAGGAAAATAACCTTAATGGTAAATGAAGACAAGAAAAAAAAATCTAAATAATATTACCTTAATGTACTTCTTGTGAGGGATTTAGGCATTTCATTTGGAAGCTTACACCATGATGCCATAAGTCTGTTGATGCATAAACTTTCTGAGAGTTGACTCGCGTCTACCACAGGCAACAGAGCAAATACCAATGAGCCTGGGAAGAGAAGTCACTGCTCTGCTGAGCAGGTTCCTTTGCACCTCTCCTGAAAACCCACAAAAGGAGGTCTCTCAAGGAAGTGGGGTGCTGGCATGAGGCCATGCATGGAGCCGTTTCAGCTGACAAGGAGCAGAGGTACGACTGAGAGCTCTTAATGTGGGACAGTAGGTATGTGACAATAGATAGGGAAACAAGAGACGGGATGCTTGGGGGGAACCTCACACTGTATTGGTTAGACCAAGTTCTTTCCATAAACTAATCAATCACCATGTACTGCATTTCTGAGAAGAAATTTGCCATGCTGCTAAAACAACGATTATTTTGAGGTATGTCTGCCCTCGATCTCATAACATCCAAACTTTGATACAATCAGATTAGAACTTCCGTGCAGGCTTGCCACAAAGGAGTTTTATGGTCAGACCAGCACAACTCTGCCACAGTTAGACAATTAGGCATGTAAGCTCGAGGTCAAAATGTAGCATGGAGTGAAACATCTCACCTCCACTCTCTTCCCTTTTCCAGAGCTACTACTTATGGCCCACCCTAACTAACCACACATTTGGCTGAGCATTCTATCTAGCCTTCAGTCCCAAAATAAACCTGTTGACTCAGTTTGCCAGTTTGTACATTTTAGCCTAGCACATCTTATTTTTCTGGATTTTAAGACAAAGCAGCCTGCAGATGCAATGTAACAGTCAGCCAAATAGTTTTAACAAAGCATCACTAGTAATCAAAACTTCACTGCAACCATTGTATGGGATAATTGTGTGTCTCAGCTAGAGCACTTACCAAAGATACGTCACCACTGAAGATAATTAAGAATTATGCTTCAGAGAAAGGCTGCTTTTAATAATTCAGATCAACGGAATAAATACTCAAATACCACATCTAAAGGCCTAATTGCATTGTTTTAAAAATAATCACAATGATTTAATGGAAAGCAAGACAGTTTAAAAAAAAAAAAAACCACACAAAAAACAACAAAGTGCGATCCATTAGAGCTAATCTTCATTGCTTAATGTGAGCACATCATTATGGTTATATTAATGAACAGACTTTTCTTCCTAAGCCTGACATATTTGTGTAAATACTTAATCAAAACAATTTGGTGAAAAGGATTTTTACTTACTATATACTCATTGTTCTTTAGATCAAGAAAGCACTTGAAGTTGTTTGGTTACTAATTTTGCCAAATGGGGTTGGAGGGAACTACTAAATCTCCCTGTCATCAGTGATGACAGTTCAGAACTAGAACTTTGTTTTAGGCCAAGAGACAATAAAGCAGGGTTGCTCTAAGTCTAGTTTTTACCCAAACAGGCTATGAATTGTGCGTTTTCATTTAGTGTTTGGGTTGGCCTACAACATCAGAAATCGGTCTACATAAAAATGCTAGAAGCTGGTCCAATGATGGGAGCGAGCATTTTGGTTTCTGGTGGAGCCAAGGTTCAGTCACACGATGCTCTAGACTGGGTGTCTAGCAGTGTTTATAGGAACTGGCGGTAACTCTCAACTTGATCGAACGATGGAAACATTTTACTTTCCAGAGCACAAGAGAAAATGATTGTTCAAGAAAGTCCACATGTTTTTTATCCACTTCAATGCAATCATCTGCACTACATGAAAAGAAATTTCTAACTAAAACGGGTATGTGTCTATCCGGGGCGGTAAGAAGGAACAGAGTTAAACACTTCTAACAGTGCAGTTATACATGGGGATGGTAGAAGTTTGAAAAATTCAGCCACAAGTAACCAGCTTTAGACGGCAACTACAAAAACATAGGAGGTATTTTGTCTTGACTGTAACATAAATTGATTACAGACCTTCTGCCCAAAGAAAATACACTACCTAGAGGTATTAAAATGCATGGCTTATACAAACTTTCTTTTATCCAAGCTCTTCAATAGCCTTCATCACCATTAGATATCAGCACCTCAAACAAACATTTGGAGGATTTTTTATTTCTCTCCTACGATGAGGTCATTAAACTCCTTTTAAATATGGAGAGCTGGGATTCAAGACCAGACTGTCTTGGTCTGCATGAAAGAGGCAAACTCTGGATGAAATGGGAATTGAATAGAGTTGTCATTACTCCAGGCCTTACTCCTTAGTCTGACCATACTTCCAAACTACTGGTTTTCAACACTGAAACGGTGCGCACACACTCCCCTCTAACACACATACTTCTGAATGGTCTAGGGTTATAAGTTGCAGATTTGGGTTTACTTGAATTCTAGATCACATATTCACCGGGCCATGTTATTATTGTAAGGTCTTGTTTTCTGCTCTTTCATTTTCAGGATCAGTACGGGTGCCTATGAATGAGGTACTGTTGAGGGGGCATGGTTTATACTACTTTAATGACATAAACCACAACTGTACTGATTTTTCTCCTGATTTGCGTAAGATTGCCCTATGTCCTTTGTTAGGAGAAGCAACAGGTTGCTCAGAAATCTTTGCCAGAAGCTTTCTTATGAAGCTGAACACATGCTGAAACACTGAGAGCAAAGTGTGTCACCAGAGCCATGGGAAAAGTATCTCTGTGGGCACAGAAATCTAACGTGACTGTGGACCAGGGGAAATCCGCTTTTAATCCCCACAATTGTCATGGTCCTCTGAGGACTGACCCTGCTGAATAAAATAAAAAACTGGGATAGATAAACTCCCACCTGTTTTTCCTATGACATGGTTCCCTTAGGGACATCATCACACAGGGAAAACTACTGCAAATTGTTCACTTACGGTATGCACACATAAACTCTAATTACTTTACACGACCTAGGAAACAGGTGTTGTGTCTCTTTCATTCCATAAAAGCCTCAATACAATGAAAAATTCACATGCAAGATCTTTTTCCCCCCTCTTCCCAGCACACTCTTGCTCCTCATCCTCTTTGAAACAGAATTCCTCCAGTATGAAATCAAAACCACTTCTTAGCTTGCTTCTTGCCTTCACTGTCAGTAGCGCCCTCCAAGCCATTTCAGATACTTTCGGAGTACCTTGTGGAAGAGCAACTAAAAACCTGTGGACAGTTACCCTCTTCACAAGACAAGAAAGGATGTGGCACATGCCTGTTATTCAAAAATTAAAAAAAAAGGAAAAGAATTTTTATTTGAAAAAATGTTTTGCACTGCAACAATGTTATGGCCTCTCCTCATACAAAACTCACATTTACCCTGTCACCCATTCCTGACTAATGTTCACAAAACATGGCCACTGGAAGCCACTCAACACTCTTACCATATTGCCCCCTCCTCTGCAATGACAGTAAGATGTAACACCTTTGGAAGTGCACGCTTTAATCAGTCTCCTCTACACCCCGCAAGGAAATTCAGTAAACCCAAGTGCTGGCTCTTATAAAGTCATATATACTAATTTTGTTCTGTCTGTGTTGACTTTTGTAGGTAAGTCCACTGTAAAAACCCTTTGCTTTGTCCACGTGCTGTGTCTCCTTCAGTTTGGTGCTCCAGCCAGCAATGAGATTTTTTCTGCCATGGCAGAAGATGTGCAGAGCAAACTGCCTCACCAATGCATGGCTGCAAGCTTCTGGCCAAACGTTTGATGGCAGACCAAGGAGTTGGCACTGGGGCCTTTGCACACCCCGCAGGCCAAGTGTTGTGGCAACCAAATATATTAAATGTGACTAAATATATTAAATGTGAATTTCTTTCAAATTCAAAAATTTGCTTGGTGGGACTGACTCATCAACCGACTGATGGATGTAATGAGAGGCTTAAAGAGTTACCATGTAATTCCTGGTTTCTCAGGAAAACAGGTTAATGTGGTTTTGCTACACTGAAATACTTGGTCCCTTTTAGGATTTTTGTCATCCTCCTCTACAGCCTTCTCACAACACCTGTAGGTGTGGGAGAAGGGAGGAAAAAGCAAACAACAAACCAGTGTTGACCGAAAAAGATGAAAAAAGAATGTGTGCATCTTCTTTCAAGACTTTATGTTTTGACTTAACGCCCCGAAACCAAATGTGGGTTTGCTTATTTAATCCCCATTTTCCAGGACTCCCTGAAAACTTCCACATAAAAGCTTTATTCCTTCTAAGCAAGTTGCCTGCATTTTTAAACATCTCAGCATATAAACCAAAAGATAATCTCATTGTCATGAAGGGATTAGGATTTTGAGCACCTCCATTATTTGGAGGGTTTAATCAATAAAGTGCTTGGGCTTTGAAAGGACACAGCTGTGAGCCTTCTAATCGAGAGATCCCATTAAACCCTCTGAAGATATGTGGCACAAAACTTGAGGCTAATCACTTCTAGAGGAAGAAATGTTTCTCTTCAGCTGGGCCAAAACCCACTACTTAATAACTGCTGTAGCAGAGAGTCAACATTTTTGCAGCGCAGAATTCCTGTCAATGCGGCTGCTAAATGACGTTCTTACAGCACCTAAAGAAAATATCAGTTTGATTCTGCCTATCACTTTATCTGATGTAATTTCCAGATACCTCTGGGTAATGGAGAGCAAGGTTTCACTGCAGGCATGCACTGTATCAGCATTTGCCAGAGGAAGCAAAGTTACTCACTCCTTCAAGGAAGCAAGAAAGAATTCCCTGACTTAGAGCTATGTATGTTAAAAATTGTCATGAAAGTGTCGTTATGCCCTTGTTGCTTTTGTTAGGTTTGAGTTTAGATCTGATCAAAGTTACTAAGCAGAAGACCTGGAAACAGGCAGTTTATGTTTACACATAGAACATGTACAGTATGAGCAGAAGACATTAAACTGACTTCTAGGCAGGTAGTATGCCATACACTAATAAATGATGGTCTCTGGCAGTAAATTTGCGGTCCTTTCTCTCACAAGATCACTCATTGAATTGCCAATTCACAGTGTATGGTAAGACTAATTAAAGAAATGAGAACATTTTTATCTAAGACCCAGCTGAAATCAGGATAACGTAGGAGTCTCATCATAAAACCTACATATACTTGCAGATATTCAGATGAAAGATGTCAGACTAAGGATAGGATAAAGAAATTTAGCCAAAATAAAGCCAAAAATCTCATTAATTCTTTCTGTTCTTCCAGTATACAGCAGATTCTTTCTATGCTAGTTCAATATATATCTTTTAATAGTAAGTGGAAATTAGGCCTTAATATCAGAGGAATTTATTTTCTTTTTTGTCTTTAGGAAACAGTTTTATATAAACTCATAATTTTATCCTACCCACAAAAAGGAAGTGAGACAAAAATTGAAAATTTTCATTTCAGATTCAACTGTACCATCTGTTCACAGAATGAGGCAGAACTATGACAAAAAGTTTTTAAGTTCTTGACAGCATGCAATTGAAAATAATAATGGACATATACAAGAAGGCAAAAAAAACTGCATAGAAGAAGCCGGCTGGCATTCCTAACTTCTCAGTGCTTGGCTCTACAAAAAGACTTCCATCAGTGTTGTCCTATATATTGCCCCGGACTTTTTTTTTCTTAAAATACCAAAGCTGAAAACAAACTCTTTCATGCAACATCTTTTCTCTCCATTCTCTTCTAATACGATTTTGGAGAACTCCAGTCTACATGTTTCCTTGGAGCAGGGTGAAGAGATGATGTAAAGAAATGCTGATTCTAATATATGCTGATGAGACCAAGCATGAAGCCTACTTTTATTCCTCTATTTTATATTCTTTGTGATCAAAAGTCCTAGAGGATCCCAATTCCATATATGCAGTGGCCAGGGATGACCTCTCAGGGGAATTTATGGGTCTTCATATTATTCCAGCATTTTTTCTTGAAAAACACAAGTGAGAAAGAAGTAAAATACCTTCCGCACCCCCAGCACAGAAGCAGGTCAGAATTTTCTGTGACAGAGAAAAACCTATTTCTTTATCTCAGGAATAATCCATAGCTGGTAACGAAGTTTTTCCATAAATCAGAAAAGTGTCAGCTTTCACAAGATGTTTTATGACACGAAATTATTCTCATCCTGAAAGGATCCTTCAGTATGAAAGCTTTGGGATTCCCTGATAAATTCCCTTGACTCCTACATGAAATATTAGAAAGGGTAACAGCTTTTGACGTCAGCATTACTGAGGTACTGTTTTTAATGAGATCCATAAAATAGGCCTGGGCCTCCTCTTTCCATCAGAAGCTTTGTTTGTGTCATTTCACTGACTGCCACAAACTTCTTTCCTGTTCCACTTAGGAATGAGAGATGACTACACCGTACATTGAATACTCCCAAGGTTTCTGGACATGACTATGAGGCTTCTTCAGCCAATCAACAGAGAGAAGCACCCTCTGTGTTGAGCATTTTGTGAACTCTACAGCTACACTGCTATAACAGAAAACTTTGCAAATCATGCTGTAGACATCGGTATAAGCTATGGTGTTAAATTCAGTGTTCACCTTCACATGGCTATATCTATGCCTTCTATTGTCAATGTAATAACAACATTTTATCCGCGGCCATGAGCAGTTATATCACTTCTCTAGTTTGGTGTGCATTTTTAAATGTTTACTATAAAGCAAAAAGCTGAAGAGTCCATTTAAGAGCATTATAGAAATTTCTACTTCTGAATGCCCTGACTTTTGCAGCAACAAAGGGACTGCCTTAATCAGTCTGTGCTGTGGCCATCATCTTTGGCTGCAGCTAGATGTTTCACAGATAACACAAGTAGTTATCACATCTTTCATATTGTGATTTCACTGTTACTTGTAAAAATCATTAAAAAGGTCTCCACCCTTGAAGATATTCAAAAGCCATATGGACATAGTCCTGGGCAGCCTGCTCTAGACAGCCCTGCTTGAGCAGGGGGTTGCACCAGATGATCTCCAGAAGTTCCTTCCAACCTCAACCATTCTGCGACTCTGGAAAGTAAACCTGTCCACTTGTGCAAATGCAGAAGGTGAACAAGCTTTTAAGACTATATAACTAATTCCATACTAGCCAAGTAATCTCAAAACACATATAGTCAATGCTTTCACTGACAATTAGAGAATAAAGTGCACATGAGGGAAGTTGCTTCTTAACTTTTTATGCCTTCTGCATTTTTAATCCTTCATAATACAACTGTGGATGTTTTCATTATTGAGATAAGTGGATAATCCTTTTTTCTGGATCACATCAAGCTTATGGCTTCTCAATTTCTTAACCTCATGATAGCATTAACAATCAGTTCTTACATACAATCAACAATTAATGTTTACCCACAGTGAAGTCACCATACATTTCAATTTGGATTAAAAAACCCTTTAACTACAATTCCAACTAATAAGGGGTCCCTTTATTTTATAAAGACACAGGAAATCCCAAGCGTCTTGGTTTCAGTGTATCTGCAAAACCGGATCTTTCCAGTGAGGTTTCATCAGCTCCATACACCTTGCTGTGCCCTTTGTCGCTCACTGACATGTCTCAAGCTTGTGCTCTTCAGCCCCACACAAAACTTCACACAACCTTCAAACTCATAATGTGTTTCCAAATACTAAGCTTAAAACACTTTCAGACAGTCTTAGAATCATCTCAATCGCTGACAAAGCTAAGGAGCAGGTAAATTGAAGGTATCCTTCAGCGCTGAAGGAGGACCGGGTAAAAATCATCTTCCCTGTGAACCATCTCCATGATAGTGTCTGTCTTCATAGGGTATGAACAACAGCAACACTTGCATTGACTTTGGTCAGGACAGAAGACAATTCATTGCTTTTCACACACACAGTAGTCATAGTTTTTCTGTAATTCCTA
>Ga0181612_150678_pt1 | contig 20633 bp, 9 predicted proteins | sample HoacroProtozoa21_FD_119630 | JGI IMG/M metagenome (GOLD analysis project Ga0181612, IMG submission 119630) | Hoatzin crop microbial communities from Cojedes, Venezuel. Combined Assembly of Gp0051906, Gp0051904, Gp0051908
AAATACTTGTCAGCTTCTGGCATTTGCTTTTTCTGACTTTGTTGCTGAGGACTAATTGCTGAAATTAGGCAAGAGTGCTCACAGTATTAGGACTGGAGACAGTGCTTACTGAACTTGGGTTCTTCCCTTTCCTGAGACTTTTCTGTGAAGCTGTCAGAGGAAAGAGGACTTGAAATCACTACATCTAATCACAGGAGACGGTTAACATCATTGAGTCCTTTGCCTTAGGAGTTAGTATCTGGCATGAATGTTCTCAAATCATTGGCAGGCAATGTAAATTAGAGTTTGGAGCTTAAATTAAAAGGACTACGGGAAAAGAACACCAAGGTTATAAACTCAAGGATTTTGAATTAAGGAAATGTCAGAGCTAAGACACACATAGAATATGTGCAGTGCTAGCCTGGACAACACAAATCTGGCAATAAATAACTTTAAGGAAAATTTGCAATGGGAAGAGTCAGAATAAACAGTTCAGGGCAGAGGTACTTTTCGTCTGTAAGAGGCAAGAGAGCAAACAATGAAAGGAGAAGCAGCGTAGGACAGTGAATAGCTATTCCAAAATATTGCAGAATGACTCCTCTGTTGCTCAAATGCCTGTTGATACGACAAGAACTTTAGATTTTTATCAGTACATACAACCGAAGGAACCTTGTATGAACCTGACCGCATTAAGCTGAATTTTCAAAATGACTCAAATGAAGGATTGTCCAATCTCAGCAATAAACTCCAGATTCTTTAGGAAGTCAGGCTTTAATGCTGTGACTTTAATCTTGCAAGTACATTTTTATCCCCCAATAAAACTGGAGAGAAGGAAAAGAAACTACAATATGAAGGAATAGGAATTGAAGAATTAAAAATGCTTAGCCAAAAAATATTGAGTATGAATGTTCTGTGTGTATTTTCCATGTCACCTGGAGGTAACCGAGTGCCCAAGGGGCTGTTCTCAATATCTACCTTGGCCGTCAACTGATTTTATTCTTATGGATAATAGATGACCTGTAGTATTTCTTTGTCATCTCAAAACATTTGTTTGGAATGAAGTATAAAATGGAGACACAATTCTGTATTCTTACATGTGTGAAATCTTAAAGAAACTATTTCCAAAGAATGTGCATAAAAATCTCAGTGTTGTATGTAGAATTTACCGGGATCAGGGCTAAAAGGAGGTAATTTTATTACTTTTTTTTCTGTCTTGATGCATGCTAGCAGTATTCTTAAAACAACTGTTTCATTTTGCTGCGCTACATAGTTCTGCTTTGGCTGGATAGTAATATTAGCTGAAATAACACTTCTAACCTCCAGCCACTCTTCTGTCATCAGCTGTGCTTTCATGTGCTGATTTACAGTGCTTTAGACCATCTTCCACCTGACGCCTGCTTGAGCTGATTTTTCAGTAGTGTAACCCACAGTAACGTCAGGAGTGTCTGAAGGAGTGTTAATAATTTTTGCAAATAAAGAGGGAGGGCAGAGTACTTTAATTACTTGGCAATAGAGAAGCCATCAGCATATTTAATTTCTGAAGATTCATAGGGCTTAAAACATTGATTACTTAGGACTCTCTTTTGATATCAAATGAATGGTTGTTTACCTGTTCTTCTAACAAGGCACACTATCATTCTGAATAACAGATGAATCCTATAGTTTTTTATAAAAAAGCAAGAGAAATACATTATCTCTCATTCCGGTTTATTTTGCTTGTAAAGGCATAGAGAGATGGCTCTTCACGGGGAATGAACTAAAAAATTAAGGGACTACTGCAGGCCAATTTTTAATATTTTTAAATTTTTTTTTTCTTAAGCAGCTGCTTTGAATATGAGCAGTGGTGCATCCTCTGTCAAGGCTTTTAGGCTTATAAAGCAGGGGATGTGTTTTGTCCCAGTGGGGAGTCACATACCTAAGTGATGAGCGTAAAGAAACTTGAGAAGACAGAAAAACAGGTGTCTTCTAAAGTTAGGCTTTTCCTGCCACATACTTTTTTATTTTTTTGTGGAATTAACTCGAAGTCTCATTTCCTTGGTTAAATCAGGTCTTTCTGAAGCCATCTTTTGGTTTTAGTTTCTTGTTCAAGGTGTTTCAAACCTACATAGGAAAATTTCTGTTGAGAAAGCTAAACTGTGCTTTGTTAAAAAACCAACCAAAACACGAGGCTGATTAAAACACCAATTTAATCTCATGCTCACAGATTATTAAACTATCATCTGACAATCACACATACACAAATTGCCCTGCAGTTGACAAATAAAAAGGCATTTTACAAGTATTATGTGGGACGTACAAGCTAATATCAATTCATAAGTGGCCCAGTTATAATTTTTAACGGTGTTCAGAATTATTTAATTAACTTTGTAATTGTCAAGTAAAAAGAAGTGAAGCATACAATCCAAAATCATGCCAATGAAAACCCTCAAATAACTGTAACAGACTTTGTCTCACATGTGTACTGCTATGGTTATCAAGAAAACTGCAGTTAAAATTAAAAGATTAAAATGAGAAGGAGCTCAAAGGAGGTTCCTGGAGGAGCCTGTGGGGAGAAGGAGGTGGTGTCAAGATTGCCAGGTGTATAACACGGAACTTGTGAATGCTTATGCCAAAAATATAATTCAAGTTATGTCATACAGAAGAAAACCCAATGTAATCCTAAACAAAGGAAAACAGTTTTTCAGGTGAATACTGGTCTCTGTAGTGAACGTGGCACAAAAAGTGCTTTGAAAGAAGTGGTGTATGGTCTTGGGTCATGATCCCTTGGTACAGCCATTTTTGGTCTTCTCTTCTTTCATGAAAGGTTTGAGATCAGTTAAATACTGCCATGTGCTACCCAAGAATATGCTGAAAAAAGAAAAATACGGTTCGGAAAGGCAATATAGATATTGCTGAGGTTCAAAAGTCAGTCACAGCTCTTCTACCATAGGCTTCCAGAAAAGGATGCTACAGAAGCTGCATTTTATACCTGGGGTAAAACAAGGAGATGGCCAAGGCTGAGGAAAGGCCCTTCACTTTTGTTGTTATAGGTGGTGACCCAGGAGTTGGAGATCTGTTCATGCATGTGTCCTCCAAGCTGTTGTAACTTCCATGAGGCAAGAGAAGGGGGAAATCAAAACTGTCTAGGGCTGACAATTTAAGGAATTTATAATACCAGTTCAAATCCTAGTGCTGGCCTCCCAGGGACTGGAATTTATTGCTCTGTTGCATTAGGCTGTTTGTGAGAGATAAGATGAGTCCACGAGGCCAATTTTTAATTGACACAGGTAATTTTCACAAATCATTGTAGGTGACCTTTATTCTCAGACTCAGCAGAGATCGAAAATGCAACGGACCATCACAGGTTTATTTAGACTCTTTTCTTTGGAACAAAAATCTGCTAAACCTCAGTTAAGGCAGATGATAAAATTCTAATGTTGGGCTATATTACTCTTCAGTTCCATCTGCCACAAAATTTCTGTGATAAAGCAGGGGTCCTGATCTTAGAAGCACCTAATTGTGTCACTGTCAGGAGTAATCAGAAAAATTCAAAATATAAGCTTTCAACGATAAATTAAATCCAGCTTCATTTTGCTTCAAAGTCTTAGCTAATAACAGAGCGATACATTTTCTCAAATGCACTTATCCTCACCTGAGTAAGAAAAGCAGAGCTGAACACACCTCCCTGGAGTTCAAAAGTAGAACGTCCAAACTGACCTAGCACTCTTTTGTAGGCAAGCGAAGTACAGTCCAGACAGATATTTTGCCTTTCATTCTATCAAGCCTTCCTTTGGTTTGTGCCAAGTCAGTATGAATACGGTCTTTCAGCACATTCCGGAACTACTTCTGTTCTTCATTTCACTACGGATTTTATTTTCCAAGAGTGACCTACTGTTAGAGCACGAGTAACCATCTGCTCCATCAACAAGATGCAGACTAATATAAGTAAGGAAAAAAGATTCCTGGGTTTGTCACCCTCACGCCATGCTCCTCCAGCTGAGAGTATTGAGTGAGGCATCCTCACCCTGCAAACCTGGCAGTGCAGGTTTGAGGTGTCCATGGGACAGCAGGAATACCTGCTTCAGTTCTCTGCAAGAGGAAGATCCCCCAGCTGAGCGTGTTGTAGTATTGGAAGGTGTTCACAGAGGAATATGGCTTGCACAGGTGTGTTTATGTGCAGGCAATGTTTCCCTGTGTGGACAGAGCTGAGGAGACTTTTCAGTGACGCCAGGGGTCAGGTGAGACAGCAATGTGGCAAAGGCGTGTAGGTGTTGCACACATTGCCAAAACACCCTTTAGGCTGAAGTAACAGGCTGAGACTGCCCGCAAGTCATAATCTTTGGCACTGGGAATGGGCCCTGAGGGCCAGAATAGCTTTGCACAATGAAGGTTGCCATATACAGCTGGGAGGGACTTCGCTTTGGTGTCCTTTCTCAGCTGGGCAGGAAGGAGTGGAAAATGTCTGTGCGGCACCCACCCCGCCTTGAGCACAGCTGAGAGTCTGGAAGCCAAGACATGCTGGCAAAGAGCAACCCCCTGCTCCAGCCCCAAATGCAGTGAAATCCTCCCCACCCACTCTGGATGAGCGGGGAAACGGTGGCATCACGGATCCTGTTGGTTTTCACTGAGCCTGTGCCAAGAGTCCACTGGAAGAGGTTGCCCAGAGATGCTGTGGGGCTCCCGACCTTGGAGATACGCAAAACCTGGCTCGACACAGCCCTGAGCAGCCTGCTCTAGCTGACCTTGCTCTGAGCAGGGGGTTGGACTAGATGATCTCCTGAGGTCCCTTCCAACCTCAGCTATTGTGTGGGTCTGTGATACTGGTGGTCCAGGTATCCGCATGCCCAAATCAACTTCCAAAATGTAATTGAAATATTGTCTAATCTCAAGATATAATTTGCCTGTAATTTAATTTCTGACCCACCTGTTCAAGGCATGGGCAAATGCATACAGTAGTTAAAATGGAAAAAGTTATGTCTGTAACACAAATCATAGATCACAAACACTCTTATCCTTGCAGAAACTCAAATAAGTATACATATTTGAAGAGAAAACAGAGGAATGTAAGTACCTAATAGCAGAAAAGAACGTGTCATCAGGTGATTTTGGTTCTTGATTATGTTTATTAAGAGTTGTTTACTAAACTGGTCTACCTATTTTCTTCTCACCTAATTAGAATTAATTACAAGAGGAGTAATTATGCTTGCAGTCAGACCTGCTACACTAAGAAGATTATTTACTTGAGCTCTAATTTTACAGCTGCATCTGATTTTGCTATATTGGATTTTAATATTTGGATGCTCATCTTCCTTCTTGTACAGTTTCTAAAATGAAATTATTTATGTTGTGTGTAATTACTGAGACTTTTGAGAGCCATTTTGATCAAGAGTGAGATAATTTGCCACTTTACCATGGCAAGATGGAATTTAAGCTGAGGAGCTAGCTGTGTTGTAAATACAGACTTAGCTTATGTTACTGTCCTTTCTCTGAATAGTATTAGAATAATCATTTTATAAACATATATATGTACCACTGGCTTATGTTGTGCATGTACAGAAATACCTGTTCAGTTGAGAAACAAGACATTTATCATTTGAACAGGTTACAAGCATATCGAAATCAGCAGGCACGGGTTCAGTATCTTTCAGGTAAGGAAATTGTTCTCTCATGTGAATACAACAGTTTGTATGTGTCTATTTATAAATGCATATTATATATTTAATTAGAAATGTTAATTGAAAAATGTGGTTTGGTTTGCCTAAATGAAACAGGTTCCGCACTTCATATGGAAAATAAAAATAGGTGTTTCTATCTCAGTAAAATACAAATTTTCATCTTTGAATCAGAGGTGATATATAGAAATTAAAACTTTTAAAGAACCCTAAAAAAATCTGTTAATATTAACATCAACCTCAACATGCAATATGAGACTGACATCAAAGTTGATGTCTAAGTGGACGGAGCTGTGTTTTAAGAATTGTTCTGGTGGAAAGGAAAAGAACAGTGCAAGTGTTGGATCAGCTGCGCAGGGGCCAGCAGCACAGCGATGCTCGGGGGAGAGCAAAGCTGAGGCTGCCATTCTCTCCCCATATATTCCTCGTTCTTTTTAGTTAAGAGACAAAGCGTACACTATGATCACTTTATGAAGAAGTAATACAGTAATCTGAAGAACAAATTGGCCAGTGTGTGCTGTGCACTAGTGATTAAATTAATGGAACATAGCCACTGAGAACAGAAACTGAACTTTATTCTCCAGGGGAATATTGGCTCTGTAAACCAGTAACACCTGAACAGGACTAACCTATTCTGAAACAGCACATGGCCTACGAACGAAAGCAAATAACCAACTTTCAAAAGTGAGATCCAGCGTGGTATATTAATTTCAAACTGCTGAACAATTTCTTTATGAGAGTTCAGTAGCTGAAATACCCATTGTTGATAATTATTTATAAATTATATTCCTGCAAGCTCATAGACATGCATGTTAAAATTAAAGGAGAGTTTTGCTGATCCTCCTTGTGGTAGCTCCTCTGTATCTAGGATAAAATGCACAGCAATTTGCTCATGTAAGCTGAAATGGGTTATTAAGAATTGAAACAACATAATGGATGTACCATACTGTTTATTTGTGGAGTTTTTTATATTTTAATATCTAGGTAATGTTGCAATGCAACATAAAAAAATCTAACGAGACTAATCAAAAACTCAGACAAACACTTCTCCCTGATTGAATTTTCTGATTGTCTTACACAACCAGAACACACTAGTCTCTTTAGAAATGTGATGCACAGCAAGAAATGAAGCACTGGAAATGTAGCAATGATATTGCATACATACCATTCATTAAAAAGAGCCCAAAAGGTAAATGCAATTAAAAATGCAGAATTGGTTTAAAATTTCTTTAATGGTATTAAATCAACACTGTTTTCTTTTCTTCAGTGAATGTCCTACTGCCCTAAGAATGCTCCAAGCATTTTTAAAGCATAGGAGGACAAAAGGAGAAAAATTAATCTGGAGACTGTGTTGAATACGCATTTTGATCTACAGAATTTTTACAATGAGGTAAACAGTGTTTAACATTATCATGCTTTAGATATACACCCAAGAACTACTACTTATGTGATATTTAAGTAAGAGACTTGTGTTCCTTTCCTTGAGAAGAAATGGGAAAATATTGTTAGCACCATTCATTTTTGTTTAATGATAAGAAAACTTTTTTGCAGATCTCCAAACAGACAAAGTCTATTTGCCTTTTTTTATTTTACACAGGAAAGAAGAAGAAAGAGAGGATGCCATCAGGGGAGCTTTCTGATTTGTTCTTCTTGAGCTGTTTGGCTTCATAATTGTCGAATGGTGCCCTTCTTAAATGGGAAATATTCTGAACTGGAAATTCCTGCACCACTCTGTTTTTTTCATGAGTTTCTTCGAATCTGCTTAACCTTCTATTAGAAAATTTGAAAGAAGCATCATTTAGTAAGGCTTCTAGATCAATCTATTCAAATACAGGGAGAAATGTCAGCTCCATGGAAATAAATTCAAGCGAGGGATTCCGCTGAGGTTTCATTGGCAGTTTAATGCCCAGATCTCAAGGATTTTAATAATAGTTTGTCTAACTATCCTATTTTCTTGATTGCTTCAAAAATGATCGATAAGTAAGTAAAGCATATCTTACTGCTGTAGGGTATTTTTAATGTGGAAGTGAAGAGTTACAGAGACCTCATATTCCACAGGAGGGAGCCTCTCTCCCACGGAGTTTGGAGCAGGGCTTTAGTATAGCATCTTTTTTTCTTTTGAAATCTGTATTAAAAGCCAGTACCCTGTACAGAAAGGGCATGTTGGAATAACTTCTATAAAAAAAAGGCGTGAAAAAGTCCCTTTTTAATTATAAAGGAAACTTTGTGATAAAAGAAATCTATGCCATTGAAATATTTGAGGTTTTTTTATACATATATGTATATATAAAGTTGAAGTAATTTTCAAAGATACCATCAAAATTTTAATCTTCCTGTCGATTTTGTACTGAAAACTGTTTTTTTCATAAACTAATAGTTTTGATAACAAAGTTGAAGTTGGATTAAAATATACATTTTCAGAAACAAGAAGCTGTTCTGGAGCCCTGCAATGTGGAAGAGACTTCAAAATTCTTCATGCGTGACTTTTTACAGAATAATTTTTAAATTCATTAACCAGTCTTTTTGAAAAGGGTAGATTTTTAGCTGTACACATTAAAGCCGAACAGTCCGAGCTCAGCATTGTACAAGCACACAGGATGTGTTTGTTATACTGGCAGAGACTGTGGCAGCCCTGAAAATCTCATGTGCATTTGGAAGCATGAACCTCAAAGGACTTCTTGTCCTGCAGCAGGAAATTAACCTTACAAAGGAGGGAGCTTAACTAGTTAGGGTGCTCAGGAAACAGGGGGAAGATTAAATTAAATCTTAATAAAGACAGGTGGCAGCATCCTCCCCACCAAATTGCAAGCTGTGCTCAGTCCTTCCCACAGGATGGGACACTAGGCTGCCGATGGCTCGTTCTGGCTACCCTGACTCGGGCATTTCATTTCCAGTGCAGGGACATTTATCTGGACATTCATTATGCTTTGCATTTCCTTCACCAACAAACCTCTACAGAGGTTTGAATGCAGCAAACGTATTTTGGATTACGCTTTGGGGGTGCTTCAGGGTTCTGACAGACTTGTGTGAGTACTGAAGAGCGGATTGTGCGAATCGCTGTCGTCCCCGGCTGTTTCCCCTTTTTCCTTTTTCATATTACTGCTCCGGGGACGTGCTACCTGCTTGCAGGTGATCTCAGCACAGCTAGTCATACAGCATGGTAAATAGGATTCATATTCCCACCTGGCCTGCCTGAATGGGTCCTTGGCTGTATAAGAAGGCGTATGTGAAAGAAATACCAATCCTGGATAGTGCCGGTTTTTGCTGATCGCGAATGCCAGTTTGTGAACACCGTCACTGACCACAGTGGCCAAATGCACAATGTCTGCATCTTCTCCAACTCTAGACAGTTCAAGCACATCCAAGAACAACATCTTCCCTCCAGCTAACAGCGATATCTGTGTCATTGTGCTGATCCAAGTGGTGAGGGAAGCCACGTATTCCCTCCTGTCCCGAGTCACATATTTTACCTGAATAATTAGGGATGACTGGGTGCCCTAGCTGGATACCATGTTTCTGGCAGGTAGCGGTGGCATAATGTGATGTTGAGCTAACTGCAAAATGTCCTTGTTTAAGGGATTGATTGGATATCAGTATTTCAAATGCAGTCTGGATAATCAACAGCTCGCTGAGTCTTCCTGAAACTCCAAGGAACCATCAGGGAGCTGATTCACCTAGGCCAGACGTAACAGTATGGAGATCAAGCAGGCCATGCTTTTGTAACCTGAGACAACATATACCACGGGCTCTGCTCGAGTGAACAAGGAGTGGTCTGAAAGCCATCTCTTCCTGTAAAACAGGAGGGCAGTGTCTGTTTTAGCAATATGCCCAAATACTTCTGCCAGTATGGCCACAACTGTCTTCCTCAGCCGCATAAAGTACTGCCTTGCCTGCCCCATTTCTTAGTAAGCTGGTGTGTTCCTCTGTCTGCTGGGACTCTAACTGACATCACCGCCAAAAGAGACTGATGCTGATGCCAAAACCACTCCCAAAGGAGTCATTTTCTAGCTGCTTTTCACACAATTACGGCCAGTGACTCCGTGGCATGGCCTGTCTTAACCTGTATTCTTGTTCTTGCAAGAACTTCTTCACTCTTGAAGGTGACAGAGCCCTTGCCCAGGCTGCCCAGGGAGGTTGCGGAGTCTTCTTCTCTGGAGACATTCAAGACCCGCCTGGACAAGGTCCTGTGCAGCTTGCTGTAGGTGACCCTGCTTCAGCAGGAGGGTTGGACTAGATGACCCACAGAGGTCCCTTCCAACCCCTACTATTCTGTGATTCTGTGGTCACAGCCTCCATAGGCAGTCTGTAATAGAAGAGCTAGCTTCTCAGAAACGCCTGAATGTCTCGGCTTTGCTCGTGGAAGCTTTTCAGAATGCAAACAGTGACAGTTGTAGCATGAAATCCTGTCTCTACGCAGCAGAGATTAATAGTACCATTGAACTCGTTAAGGAAGGATGTTGCTTCACCCTGCTTTGCATACAAGCTACACTGCATGCAGAAATGCCTCTTCACAGAGGGCTTTGCATACGGAGGTGCCGTCCGCCGGTAATTACAGATGCTTGTCTTTGGGCATTCTAGTGTCTTTATTAGAAAACCAGAAGCTTATCTGTTCCTGTTTCGGTATTTAGCTAAAGCCAAATGTGTGCCAGCACCAGCTCGTCATGCAGTAGTTGAGTCCAGTTGCGATGCAGAAGTGCTGACTGCTTGTTACTTAGAGGGCAGTTTAAATAAGCAAATATATTTTTTAAAATCTGACACTTTGCTGCAGGCTACTCTGGGTGTCAGCTGGTTTTAACATCCAGTCATGTCTATCCGCAGCTTTTTTTTTCGTTCTGCTCTTTTAGTGAAGGAAACAAGTTTGAGTCATATAGCCTTAGGTTTAACTAGGCAGCTCACTAATGCAGGTGTCCCCCAGGACAGTGATTTGTTTTGATATGGTTAAATTGTATTGTAGTCCTTGTAGTTTAAGAAAAAAAAAGAAGCCAATTGCTTGGTCTATTGAACTAAATCCCATATTGATTTAGAATTTGAATGGAAATGGGAATGTATACATCTAAAGCCCTGTCAGAGTAATGTTTTTTTTTTTTTTAATGTTGGTGTGGTAGTTGTTTTTGTAGCTCTGATGATGAAATACAGAAGTGAGGGAACATTTGCCAGAGGAGCCTAGGGGGGTGGCAGGCTGTTGTGGTATATGTGGAAGAAGAGGTAATCTTTGGGTAAATCTCATGGAGATTCAAAGGAGAGATTGTGTATCTGAAAGCACGTACTTTTTTAAAAAAACAAACAAACAAATCCACTCAGAGATGTTTTGGTTTTTTGTTTGTTTTTTTTATTTATCATACAAAAGTAAAAAAGAAAAAAATAAATTGACATTAACACTGTGCTTAAAAATACTGTGGCTCTGTATAGTCTTTCAGCACAAACTCTAGTTGGATCAAAGCATCTCCTTCAGTACCAACAGGGAAAAAGACCTGCTGTTGAGCTCATCTCCCTGCTCCCCCAGACCTCTCCGTGGCAAACACTGCTTCTTCAGTTTCAACTGCTTCTCAGTTCAAACACTGCATTTCCACTCCAGTATCCCAAAGTATCCAAGAGCGACTGTTTTCCTAGTGAATCTGAGAAATAGATTTCATAACCTGGGCACAAGGCTTATGAAGTGGGAGCTGGCAGACACTGCAGTAAGGCTTCGCTCCTCGATCCGTCTCCATAGGTTGTAACACCTTGCCAGACCCCAGCTGAGCAACCTCGTTTCTTCAGGAATCGTTATGAAGGGGTGGCCCTGGCAACTCGTGATGTGCCTGCAGTTGGTCGAGGGACAAGCAACGAGGGTAGGGGGGGCTGGCAGGCAGCACCGAAGGGCTGGGAGCGTGGTGCAAGGTTGAAGCAAGGAGCAGCAGGGCCGCCTGGAGAGATGGGAGCCTGACGGAGGTGGTGGCCGGCTGTCACCGCGCCCTCAGAGCCTGCCTTTGTCGAGGAGGTACCTTACATCAGCAGAACAGAAGTATTGATGGGTTTGTGGTGTGTTGTTCAATAAAAGAAGATCATTCCTGTTGACTTTCTTATCCTGCATTTCGCCAGCTTCCATACCGAGCTGTCCTATATTCATGGTCTTGCTTCATCCTGCTAAAATGGCCAAATCTGTGTTTTTCCGGGTTTGTAATGTTGAAAACCCCACGTTCTCTGGAAACTTCCCTGTCTCCATACTGTAGGGCTTTTCTGACTGTGCATATATAATGTTTTGGTTTATTAATACTGTTTGTGCAATTTGACCATAACTGGCTCTGGGCAAAGCAGTTATTGGATTAGTTAGCATAAATAGCAGTGCTTAATTGAACCTAAATTATTTGTAGATGTGGAGCATGCTCACTTCCTCCGCCTTCTTACCGTCTTCCCCAATTAACTTTCATTTCTCTGTTTTGTTGCAGAGCAAGGAAGTGGGATTGCAGCTCCAGGAAGACTTGATGAAGGTCTTGAATGAACTCTACACGGTAAATCAAGCTGACTTCTTGGCATCTTTTCAGGCAGAAGGAAGAAGTGTTTGAGTTCTCCCAGCCTGCCGTTACAGCAGAGACTAAGCACCAAGACTGATAAATGTCTGCAGTCTTTGCAGTTTGAGGCAGCTTGTGTTCGCCAGTCTACGGAGCGCCATAAATCTCACTTTTTCACTCTATTATTATATTGTTTCAGCTTGAAGTGTTCGCTCCGGTTCTCAGAGATCTCACCGTAATGCACACCTGCTGCTAGCTGCAGCGTTGGTTTTAAAAAGAGATATTAGAATTATTTCCAAATACGCTGAAAATCTTCAGTCCGTGGTTTTGTGTGGTCTGAGCATACAAAAGGCAGCATACGGCTTCAGCGGGGGGACCCACTGTGTGTGTTTGTTCCTCAACTCTTTCAGCCAAACAGCTCCCTTTAGAGTAATAGTCTTCCATCTGTGCTTTTTGCTTCTCAGTATATCCATTGGAGACACCAAGAAAAAGAGGCACTGCCTCAGGAAGGAGAAGGAATGTGTTCATAAAACTTCATATGCTGCTTGGGGATTTTTCTTTTCACATAGATAAATGGAAAAGCCTGTTGTTTGATTAAATTTTTGCTTTCTGCAGCTGTTACTGAGCTAGTTCTCTTTTAAAAGCAGAACCTACACACGTCTTTGTTGCTCAAAATGTCTTTCCTTTTGTCCCTCCTTAGTGAGAGATTGGGTCATTACACTGAGGTGCATGTTCTTTGCTTTGTTCTTGCAAAAGATGATCCAGGGATGTTTCTCAAGCCATGGCATATCAGCCTTGTGATGAAATTTGGTATTAATATCAATGCTAGAGTATGAGGGGCGTGTCCCTGAAATTTCCCATAGCAACAAAATGTATAGAAGGGAATTATGTCATTAGAGCGTTGAAGCCAAATACTCAGACTAAGCTTTTAGGAAAAAAGGCAGCTCAGGAGTAGGAAAAAGGTTCTTGCTGCTGAAATGGCTTTTGAAGAGGTGACACGCTGAATCCGGTTTATGATTTTCCACCTTTCTGGGTTAGAGTGCCTAGCATTGCTGAGTCTTTTCTGTGGGCAAAGAGGGTTTGTGTTCCCCGACGGGAAAGCCAAGAGCGAGCAATAGGGTGGAGCTGGAGGCGCTTTGCAGCTGACCTGCGGTGCGGTGCCCTGTCCCTGTAGTTCATACAGCCTCGGTTTACAATAGCGTGAGCAAACTGCGGCGTGCTCGTGTTGCTGAAAGGCAAACAATTTACTGTGGGTGTGAGGGTGGCTTTGTAAATGTAGCCCTGCCTGTCATCAGCGCTGCCTACCCTCGAAATTACTTTTTATTTAAGGGCACAATCTCACTCAGCTCTTGAGTTGTGTATTTGGATGGGATCCTGAGGAACAATATAGAGCTGTCTCTAAACACAGAGTTTTAGGAACTGAGATTGATTTCTAATCCAAGTTCACTTGGCATGTAAGTTGATAAGGTGACGGGTTAGTGGAGTTCACAGAGACATATGTAGTCATTGCTGCATGCCAGGCTCTGACAGATCATTGAGCCAAATGCTGAGTCCTGCGAATTTCTCTATCACTGGAAGATCTTCCAGAATTCAGCCTTTGATAAAGTGATGTAGCGTATTAACTTTCTCAGTGTCAGTGCTAGGAACTTTAAATCTATTTATTAATTTCCTCTGCTGTAAAATTTTAAATTGTCCTTTCACCAGAAAATTTATTTTGCTTTGAAAATGCTGCTTCTGCTTATAGTAGAAGATGGTTCTTGCTGGGCTCAATCAGAGGTGGAATTGCTTTCATTGGTACTTTCAGAAATAGTTCCATAAACTAACCTCTTGTTCTGGGGGGTATCTGAAGAATTGGCAGAATTCCTATTTTCGGGCCAAATGGATGCCTGTGAAAATGGACCAAGTCTTTAGTTTCCCTACACAGATGAAATACAGAGGCTTGTTATTTCTGAGTTTTTGCCCTGAATTGTCCCGTGCAGTCCGTCTCTGGCTGCGCTGATGCTCTCAGCGGGCACTGGTGAGATGGCACCGACCCCGTCGTTGGACACGGCACAGCCAGGGCGGGTGGTTGGCACTGTGGCACCGTCTGCAGGGGAGAATCATTAAAGTTGTGATTTCTTGTTCTGCTTCTCTTGCTTTCTGCCAATTCCACTTGCAGTGAGAGAGGAAAAGAAACTGCTTTGCATCTATTATTATAAATGCCTGCTTTATAGTCTGAGCGTATGCAGGAGCTGAAAGTGTGTGTGCGTAAATTATTCAGAAAGTCTCTCTCTAATACTGGCTGCGTTCACATTCTCTTTCATGTTTAAATACAACATCTCTTTGTATCTGAGAACCATTGCTGATCACTGCATAAAGAGAGAGCATGCGTCCTACTTATGTAAAATTATGTTATGGTTCAAACTAAGGTGAAATAGGTAGAAATAGGTTTTCATCTGAAATAAATCAACTGATTTGGGAGTGGGGTCTTTGTGAATGCTGGGATGACACTATTAGGGTGTCTTTATGCAACTGTGCAGTTCTTTGGCCCCCTATCAAAATTATGTCATTATAATGTTCGCTTTGGTGTCTGTATGTGAATTGAAGTGCTTAGCAGTTGTGGATAAAAAAGCTAGTTTATGTATCGTGCCCTTTGGGTTTTTTGGTTCTGTTTTCTTAACACAAAGCTAGACATGAATATCCTGTGAAACAAATAGGGTTTTGGGTTTTTTTTGTCACTTTGGGGGATATTTAGCTCTACTTATTTATAAAAAATGTGCTATAAAGGAAGTTGTCCATATAGTACAGGGTCTGGGTCTCCCTGAGCAAAAGAACCACACTCATATTAATATTTTTATTACATAAGGTAAACAGAAGTGCTTTTTCATATCAAATTTGATTTAAACAAATTGAACCCGAGTTGCTTTGCAGCCATTATATTCAGACTAGCGATTTGCATACAGTTCCTTGAGACTTGTGATGCTTAAAGCACTGATTCATCCAGATGAAAGACTGAGAGACATCCCATCTGAAACCTTACCTGCTGATGAAAAGCTATCATTTTCCAGCGTTGGCATATAATTTTCTTTGAATAGTAAGGAGGCTGGATTTAGTCTGTATCTTATTTTGGTTTTTATGACTCCTTTATTGGGTTGCACAAGAAGGCGCATGCCAAAGTTAAACAAAAAAGCAGCTGCAAAATAATCCGCGCTGATTTCAGATTCATTTTGAGAGCCACACTTTCATTTGTGTATCTTCTGTCATGCTTTTTTGAGATGTGAAATTTCCCTGAGTTTTTTGCCAGTTTAGATATTTCTAACTCTCAACTAGCAACCAGGTCACCGTCCAAGTGACTTTGCTTAGTTAGTGTGATATCCTGTATTCAATAGAAACAGGATGGACAGCTGTTATGAAATAGTTATGTTAAAGAACCTTACAGTTTTGGGCAGTGCATTGGCCAAATATTAAAAAAAAAAAAAAAAAAAGTGTCGCAACAGGTGACTTCTTTCCTAGGATTTTTTCCTTCCTCCTGGCCTGTGAGCTTCCAGATCCAGGTATTATGTTCTCCCTAAGACTTGGTCGTGAAGGTAAAGTAAGGCAAAACATTTGTGTGCTTAGTTTGTTGGTTAGGTAAACTCATTTCTTCAGCACATCAAACTGTGGTGCTCTCTGACTCTTGTGTATCATTTTCTGCAGGTTATGAAAACCTACCATATGTACAACGCTGACAGCATTAGTGCTCAGAGCAAGCTGAAAGAGGCGGAGAAGCAGGAAGAAAAGCAGATTGGGAAGTCAGTGAAACAAGAGGACAAGCAGACGCCACGCTCCCCTGACTCAACTTCCAACGTCAAGTTTGAAGAAAAACATGTTCGACGAAGCTCTGTCAAAAAAATTGAGAAAATGAAGGAGAAGGTACTTCCACAGCATTGCTACTGCTTGTGTAGAGTGCTTGAGGAGGAGCCCGGTGCAGTAGCTGAGCATGGGAGCTACTGAGTTCCCTCATTTGTGAACATTCAAATACAAGTCTCAGTTTTTGTACAAGTTTTAAACCTTCAGATTTAGGAGAGTCAAAAGCTAGCACCAGGTTTCTTTTAGGACAATCACATACGCATTTTGTATTATCCCAGGTTATACAGGTATGGTATAGAAAGCTAAAATGTGGTTAGAGTGTGAAAGTAACTACTACCTTCTTGGAAGTCCTGGTTAATATATTTTTCTCTGGTATGGAGTACAAGATTTTTGTTTTCCATTTCGTGCCAGCTTAGGATCTGGCCGGCGCTACAGGGAGACATGCAATCCCAAACTGGCTTCATAGGCAGAACCAGTTGCCTTAGCCATCAGTCAGTTAAGTAGTTCAGCACTAAGATTCAAGCCAATAGAAGATGAAGAGTTATTTTTTGATTGATTGATGCTCTGAAAGTACCAAGTTTAGGCCTAATTTCTGCTGGAAGAGGTGAAGTGCCTGTGGCAGCCCTCAGACTACTTATGGGCTGCTAGCAGCCACTCTGGCAGTGCTGGAGCTGGGCCATAACCTCATAAACCCACCTTGTTCCATTACTACTTCCTTAATCTGTTCTCAGAGAAGACTCTTAAGTGCAAAGCTGTCTAGTATAGTAATGCTGAAAAACACCTAAATAATTCATCTAAATTCTAGGTCTTTGAGTCTTTATAAAACTGGAATCCCAATGAACAAAAACTGTGCAAGCAGGGTAAGGTTTGTTCAGTGTACTGTGGTGTTACTAAGACTGCTACTACTCCTGCTGCACCTCGTCTTAAAATATATTCTGGTTTTGGTTTATCTTTCAGCGCCAAGCAAAGTACACAGAAAATAGACTGAAGGCTATTAAGGCAAGAAACGAGTATCTGCTAGCTCTGGAAGCCACCAATGCATCTGTATTCAAGTATTACATTCATGACCTGTCTGATCTCATTGATGTAAGTGCTGCTGCTCGGGTGCCTGCAATGAATATCATTGCCATTAACCCTCACGTGTGCCTCTCGTGCTTCAGCATCTTATATACCTGGTAACCTCTGTACAGCTGTGGAATCTGATCTTGGATGGGCAGCTTAGAGAGTAACAACAGAAGCGAAAATCAGTCGTTAAGCTGTTAAGTGAGCTTTTCTTTGATGGCTTACTGGGAGTCTGTTGCACAGATAAAAGCTTGCGCGAGAAACCTGGCAATGAAACATGTAGAAGGAGGAGTGGCTTAGTTAAGATGAAACTCAGCTTCAGTATCACACTGTCGCTTGACATTTTCTATTTACTATTTTAAGCAAGCCCTCAAGATCATAACTCAGAAGCACATTGGAAAAAAGAGGAATGTTATCTGTAAAACAGTATACCAGTTGGTAAAAGAAATGAGGGCAGAAGCATTTTCTAAAGCTGCTTTTAACTTATTTTGAATAATTCCATATATTTCAAGGTTAGTGCTTTCTCTAGCATATCTCACAAGAGGGATGAACCTCCTTGCCTTTTCGACTTTCCATTCTCTCATATCCAAACCCACCATCTGCAGCAACTTGATGCATTTCTTCTGTCATTGGGACTGCAGAGCACTTTCAGTCCAGTTCTGAAAGGGGTCAGAGGAGTGTTGGTAATTATGGGAGTTCCACTGCTTGCCACTCTACAGTCTTTCTGTCTATGCAAAGAAACGAAGAAATAAACTAGCTGTAGAAGCCAGTCTCCCACTTTCCTTAGAGTGCTCTCGGCAGAAATTGGGTAATGGAGCAGAGGGTGGGGGCACCTTGGTCCCCAGGTGCCTGCAAGCCCTGTGCTCTGCAGTTGAATGATGCTTGCAGTGTTCAGGAGGCATCAGTTCTGCTTTTAGTAAAATGCACATCAGAAAAACCCAAATCTCTCCTCTTTGAAAACTCAGAAAAGCCAGCTAGGAATCCCAAGATGTGTCACAAATACGTAACTACCCGCTTCAGCCTGCAGGACTGGAGTACCAGTGCACTGAAAGCACTGTGCTGGGTCGCTGACTGTTGCTTGGTGTCATTCTGCCTGCCAAGGACAGCCTGCTGCTGTCACTGTTAGAAACACTCAGCTGCAAAGCCTGAAGGGAACTGTCTTTGTAGGAGAGGGGGAGTAATGAACAGAGGTCTCTCTAGACACAGGCAATAAAGAGCACTCAGATCACTATTAATTAGTCAGCTATTATAATACCTAACAGTGTATTTAATAAATTTTATTCAGCTGATCATAAAATCACGTGAAGTGCACTTCTGCCAGGTATTTATTTAAACCTGTCCTTTGGAGGTCGGGATTGTTAGTGCTAGATGGGTTTGAAAAGTACTGTTATTTCAAGACGTCACATTTTGCAAAATTGCTGTACTGGAGAGAGCCATGTTTCATTTATACTTGCTGCCTGTTGAGGAGACCTTTTCTGGTTAACATTACTCCACTTGAGTTGTGCCATCTTGGTTTTTTAATGAATGATAACTTTCTGTATATTTTTATATTGAAAAAGACAAGATAGGGATTCATTTCACTGACATCAGCGTAACTGAATTGTTTTAATTTTTCCTTTTAAAATCCGATCTATAAGTCCTCCCCCAAATACTGCACATGTGCTTGGTTCAGTTGTCTGCTAACAGACTGTCCTTAGTACGTTTTCATGAGTCCGACAAGTAAAGAATCCATTTGGATTTCACAAACCCATGACAATTTTTAAGCACAGACCTGAGATCTTTGAAGTAGTACTTGGACAAATATAGGTTATGCAGCTTTGAAGGAGGTGCGTCTCTCACTGGATAGTCTCAGCTGGCTCTGGGCCATGGCAGGCAGTGGTGCAAGACAAGAAGCCAAGCTTCTGCAGTACATGGATTTGTCACTGTTCCTAGAGAGGAGCTCTGGGTGAGTCCATGCCCATGTTAACCCTTGTGTTCCTTGAAGCATTCAGTTTAACCCTATGCTGAAGTTCTCATAAGCTTTGGAAGAAAAGTATTATCTGCTCTGTGTTCAGAAGGCATGGAAAAATGTGGGACTTGCCTGGGAGCACAGGAGATGGAATTCAGTTATTTCATTGTTAAGACACAGGGAATACAGATTTACTAATGCCTTTGATCTGAATGATTGAAAATTACCAACTATAACCAAGTGATGGTTATCTGAAGGGTCTGACTTAAATAAAAATGTGCTTTTTAAGCCAGGTCCTAATTATTTTCCTCAATCTAATAATTTAATGATACTGAATTTTGAAATACAATATAAAAGCAATCTTCAAAGTTACATACAAGTAGATTGTGTTAGGCCAAATGGCATTAAACTTGTCATATTTATACAACATACTGTGTTCCCCCTCCAGTGTGCGTGGAAGGATAACAGTGAGTTAATTCTTCTTTGTGAGTTAAGAGCAATAAATTGTTCTTGACACAATCCAGTAGTTTTGAATTTCCTCACTTTGGGGACTGAGGAAGCTCTTTGATGCTAATGAAATATCACAGTAATGGGGACGTTGGTATTAACTCATATTTATGAAAGGGTCTCTAGGACAGAATTTAAAAAAAGAGAAAAGCTCATGTGTATGTGTGAGTCATAAAGCTTACTTTGCTCTTCTAGGAATAGGTAAACTATTGCTGTTTACTGCAAGATCTCATACTTTCCTTTCCAAATGTAAATTGCATTTTAAAACAGAGGGCTCCTCCTCCTTATATCTTCTGTTTTGGGCCTGTTTGAAAATTGCTGATTGGCAAGGGGTTAATCAGCTGTCATGCTGGGAAGTGAATTTGAATGAGTTATCATTAAATTCTTATAAAAAATTGATTTCCTTGGAGAACGATTCCATCAAACATTTATATAACCCAGAAAAGGGATGGCAAGTCTGATACATTTATAAATAGGGTACACTGGACTCTTAAAAATGTTAAAGTGGGGGAGTGGGCTGAAAAACGTTTTCTGTCACTGGCTTCAATAACATAAAGCTGAAAAACTTTGCTGTCTTAATGTAGTCCTGCTGCTCAGCGGGGCGGGGTGTAAAATACAAAGTCCTGTTTGACTTCCCAGTCCCACCAGTGAACTCCCCTTGTGCAGGAGAGCCGCTTGCCCTCGGGATGGGATGTGTGCCGGAGGAGGGCGAGGGCAGGGAAGGGCGAGCTGGGCTCCCCGGGTGGGTGTGCCAGCGTCTGGCCCGAGGTTGGAGGCGAAACAGAGCGGCTGCTCGTGTTAGATCTGAGCTGATCCTAATCCCGGCTGGGCTGTTGGGCCAACTCGGACTGGCTTTCCCCACATACTACAGGGATGGCACTGTCATGTGCACACCAAAGAGCAGTAGCTGGGAGTAGCTGGTGATCCAAGACTGCCTCCACACATGCAAATTCTCAATCAAGTGTCTTTTGTTTTTTTGGCTGGTTTTTGTTCTTTCTGATTGAATGTAATGTCCTTTAATTCTCTGCCTCCAGCCTAACCAGCAACTGCAGCTCTTTTTACAAGACTCCACACCTGCCACAGCTTGTTGGCACAGGAGGCAGGCATCTAGCAGCACTTGGTGACGGAAATTCTGTGAAAGCAGGGAATGGTCCAGTAGTCGTTCGCTCT
>Ga0181612_110432_pt1 | contig 20630 bp, 15 predicted proteins | sample HoacroProtozoa21_FD_119630 | JGI IMG/M metagenome (GOLD analysis project Ga0181612, IMG submission 119630) | Hoatzin crop microbial communities from Cojedes, Venezuel. Combined Assembly of Gp0051906, Gp0051904, Gp0051908
AAATCAAATTATCAGGGGTGGGGTGTTTTGCTGGAATCAGTCAGTCTTGATTAACATCCCGATTTCTTATTTTATCATATAGTTTTTCATTTCCCCCTACTTTAAATAACTCTGACCACAAATCAAAACCCCATGACTGAATCTAGGCACTGGGGGGAGAAACGTTTAAAATTTGTGACTAGTATACATACACAAATGAAAGCTAAAAAGCAGGGCATAGAACAGTTATTTCTTGGTTTGAAAACCTTCTGGTTTTGGTGTATCTGCAATGAAGCATGCTCACCACGTCCAAAATCTTATTTTCTTTCCTCGCTTGGAAGTTGTCTCAGGCTAGTTGCATGTTTTCCAGAGCCATTCCCCATTCACCACACAAAAGCTGGTATCAAAGTCAGCATTAGACTACTTTTTAAAGGCTATTTCTACTTTGGCCAGGAAAACTGTGAGCCTAAACTTACTCTGCTTGCAGCCAATGGGAGTTTTGCCATTGTCGTTTAGTCGAAGGTGCTGGGATTTCAGGTCTCCAATGCTCTCAGAACTGATCACATTTGAGAATAATTTTTACTAGTGTGAGCCATCTCACCTGCTTCCCTTGCCACTACGTTCGGAGATCAACCACAGTGCAAGCAGCCTGGTTTAAATAATTGAATGAAACAATGTTGGACATGGTGCCATTCATTTAAAATCCTTTCTCTGCCTTCTCACTGCCCACAGCAAAAGGAACCTGTGGATTCACCTAGGCTTACCGTAGTTTTACTACTCTTGTAAGGAAACCAGTAGACGTCAAAGAGCCTGTTGACATGAATAAGGGTTCTGGGACAATATGCATCCAATTTTAAGGCCAGGTCTAAAGCCCAGTGAAATAAAAATTGCTCTCTCAACACCTGTCACAGGCTATGTCCCTGCTGCTGCTGTTCCAGAGCCTGACTCTACTGCTAGAAAAATCAACAGTAGTTCTGCCACTTGCTTCAAATGAAGCAGGGTTAGGAACTTGATTTGTTTAAGTTATAAAGATAAATTAGTTGTGCATCTTTTTTTTTTTTTTATAATTTTCCTACTAGCATTTGGTATCCCTCCCTTTCCCCAGGAAGAAAACACAAAAAAACCCAACAAACTTCTGCAAATAATTTAAATCAGAAAGCCTTGATATTTTACAGAATACTTTAGTGACAAATTTAGTGTTTACCCAATTGTTATAATTCTTTGATTTTATTTTTTTTGCAAATTGCAAACAAGTCTGTAAAAAAATGCGTTGTATAAAAAGTACATAAACGTATAACCCATTAGCTGTACTATGCAATCTAAATACTGTGGAATAAATTAGATAGAAAACTTAGCTATATGCATGTATGTTGATATTTATTCGACAGAGGAAAGGGGTTTTTTTTTCCTTTTCTTTCTTTTTTCTTTTTTTTTCTTTTTTTTTTTAAATCTCTATCAATACGTACAAATACAGACATGTGCCCATGCGCACACACATATGCTCACACCAAGAACACCCACACACACACGCACACACAAACAGTTTTGGCTGACAAAAAATGAAGGCCCTGATTACACTGTTTTAACATAGTTGTCGCCATGAAGGTGCTAACACACTATCCCTAGCCAATGTGACCGGGTTAAATTGTGCTATCTTTTTTTTTATTTTATTTTTTATTTTTTTTGTACAGACTGTGCTCTCAACGAGGTGGGGAACCATGTTAGTGCTTCTTTCCGTGAGAGGCCTTTTGAAGCCTGTCCCATCAGAAGGCAGCTAACAGGGGCTTTGTCCTGCAAACCTGTGAGAGTCCGAAGCTTCAGGCTCAGGGTTATCAAACTCAGTGTAAACAGGGCCTAAAGGTTTCTCCCATTCCCTCTTTGTCGTCTCCCCCTACCCAAAGACAAATGTAACTTTAACATTCTTTTAAATATGACAGCGATAGAATTTTTTTAAAAAACTATCTACCTATGCCCTATGGGTTGGACCCTTCAGGTTAGGTGTTGACACTGAAAATGAAGTCTTACAGGTAATGTGCAAACCCATTAAGAGTTGCCATGCTAGAGGGTGGTGGTTGAGACAGCCAGTCTTTCGCTGAAGACTGCATTTCAAACAGAAATCCTACCACAACTGCCATTTTCTCTATATTTGCAGGGCAAAGGTGGGCAGGGCCCAAAGCTGCTTGCAATTTTACATCCAGACTTTCTAAGTGTACACCAGCACTTTCGGTTTCTCTCATACAAATACCATTTTGAATGTGTAGCCTCCCACTTGGTAGTAACAAACAAAAAATCTTTTCACATACTGTGCTTTGCACACAAACATTCATTGTTTTAAGAACATTAAAGTGAAGCCAGAAGTGCTTATACCTTGTGTATACATACATATATACATCCAGAAATATATACATATATATATGTATATCCCTTGTATAAAGTTGTTTCCCAACAATGCACAGTTGCTGTGCCTCAGGGACAAGTCTTAGTGTTGTACATGCCAAAGAGTACAAGCATGATTAGATGGACCTCGGATCCAAGCACCTTGGATCCAGATCCCAGGGCTTTTCTGGGCTTGCTTCAAATGGCGATGTTCTGTTGAGGGCACTATCTGAATTTAACTGGTTAACAGATATTCTAGCCTGAATGTAATCAACCCGATGACCCTTAATTCAAACCCCAGCTTATTACAGGTGAATGGTACCAACCACAAACAGACCGTTTAGAGGCTCGCACAAATGTCTTTGGTGTATGTGTCTATTCATTTTAAGGTACAAAATAATAATAATTATTATAATAATAAAAATAGCTATTTTGTGTGCTGTAGCAGTTCTTGTATAGCTCACAATAAGTGCAGCTCTCAACCCCTCCCACACCCAACCACCCTCCCTTGCAAATATTTGTTAAATAAGGATTAGACAGGTCAGACACCATTGTAGTGCAAATAGTAAACGATTAAAAATTTTTTTTTTTACAAAATATAGAAATGTTTGGCTCCAGTAACTGGACAAACATGTTCCTTTCAAGTATCTCTCACTGAAGAATTTTTTTTAAAACAAGTTACTTCCATTTAAAAAAAAGTCTTTTTTTTTTTTCTTTCTTTCGCAGGTAAACAGTTTCAAACCAACTAGGTTGCATAGTTCTGACATTGTAAGCACCTTTACAAAATGTAACTTTTATTCTTTCATTCATTCTTTTTTTGTTCTCTTTTTTCATGTTTTTTCCTTTTTTCTTGTCTTTTTTTGTAAGTGTAGTGCAGAAGATGAAGGTGTATACACCTGCACAATATTGTCCCTTTACCAATGTTAAGTATACGTATGTGTATAGTGTCGGTATGTATATAAATATGTATATAAATACATAGCTATATATATATACACACAAACACTACACACCTACTCAGTTCCTCGGTAAATCTGGGGGGAAAGTGCCAGTGAATGTAGTGTTCATACACATGGCTTTTCAAGGAATTTCAATGACATTTTGGACTTAGTCCAAACTGCTGCAGGTTAGATGAGCTGCTACCACGGCTTGAACTGATGGGTAACTAAGGGAGAGAACATAACTCCCCTAGTCATAATTAATGTTTAATATATTATGTAGTAAGATAAGGAGCATACTGAAAGGAAGGGGAAATCCCCAACCCATACCACCATTCAGACGTATCTCATTCAAGCCCGGGTTCATGAAGCGTTCTTCCTTTTTATAGCTGAAGTCTTTTTTGATCCTTCGTAAGTTTTTTTTTTTTCTTTTTTTCTCTCTTTTGTTTTTGCTTTTACTTTTGATCATTGTTTCATTCAAAAAAGGTTGTACCACATCTGGTCTTTCCTCTTCTTGGGCTTTTGATACATCTTCTTCTCAACAAGAAGGATCTTGCGCACACATGTGTCTATGAACAGCCACACTCCTCCACAATCATATTCTGTATGTCTTTCTTAATGATGTTCTGGCCGTCGTCATAGTATAGCATGGACATGGGCCGCAGCTTGGTGGGCACGCAACATGACTTGAGGTTAGCAAAGGGGCTATGACCCCGCATGCGATAATGGTTGATGACAGTGGAGTGGAAAGATAATGATGAACCAGATGTGCCTGCTATATGGCTGGGGCACTCTCCTTCGCAGTAGTTGGCGTGATAACCTGTAGGTGCAATGATCCAGTCACTCCATCCTATGTCCTTGAAGCTGACAAAGAACTGCTTCTTGCAGCAGATGTTGACTTTGCCATCACACTCCAGGCCTCGTCTCCTCCGCCTGTGCTGGCGGTCCTCTGAGTGTCGAGCAAGCATCATCAGGAAAGGCCGATGTGATTGCTCCTTCTCTTCTTCTCCTGTGAATTCTCCAGCTTCCTTTTCTTTCCCTTCTCCATCATCTTCCTTTTTCTTCTTCTTGCCCAGTAGCACCAGGCTGGCTCCAGTCTCTTGGCACAGGTCACAGGCAATCCGCACGTCTAAAGAGCTCTTGCCTTGGTCCAGGAGTCTCTGGATGCTGCTGGAGACAGGAAAGATGTGCCAAGTGCTCTTACGGGTGTCCACTGCCTTTTCCGAAATCAAAGTCTCACACCTTTCACCTTTCAGCCCCCCGTCCTCCATATCTTCTGCTGCTTCAGAGTTGCCTTTTGCCTGCCGCTGCTGCTGAAACAGGCGGATGGTGACTTTTGTCCTGCTCCGGTTGGCCTTGGAGACCTTCAGGAAGAGCCACACTTCAGCATGTTCCACCACTGATAATTCACTGCCTTCCTTGGAAATCTCAAAGTGCAACATTTTCTTGGCTGTGCCTGATTTGGTAAATGGAAATAGACAGGAAGAACTTGTTAGTATGTCTGCTTGCATTCTGTTAAAGAGAATTCTGTTACTGTTGCCACAGTCATGAAGCTCCCTAGGTTTCCTACTTGGCTCTTTAAATTTTTATGATTCTTCTGCTCTAACCTTCCTCCACCTCATCCCTTCCTCAGGTATTGTGAAGATTGTCTCTTTAGAAAAGTATTTCTTTGCCTGTTGTTCTCCAGTATCATATTTTAACCACTGCATTTTGTTACAGTAATGATATAGTCATTTATGTAAAGCATCTCATGGCAAATAAGCATCAGTAGCTGCTAAGAGTTCATTTGCCTAAGCTATCTTTGTGATCACTGTTAGCTGAAAGGCAAAAATGCTTTGGTGATGACAGTCCATGACTATATGTACCACGCGCACACAAATCTGCACCTAATAGCTAAAGTTAGGGAGTGAGTTCCAGCCCTGCCAATTCTTTGGCGATGCTTTGGAAATTATGTGGGGAAGAGGTCTGCCCTTGATCCCTCCATAAAATGCCATTCTTCATATGCATCTTAAAATGCGTTGTAAATGTCAATTGTTTCAAAAACAGAGAAATACTAAAATATGAGTCTCAGCTTTGAGAGGTTTGCAGAGTTATATTGTCAAGAATTGCAGAATTGCAGTAGGTAGGCTCTTCATCCTGTGAGATGTTAGCTGTAGATCCTGTTCTTAATTTAACACGCTGTACTTGCTGTGATTATAGTAATGGTGAATACACTGAGAAATGAGCTAAAGAACTGTATAATTATGGGGATGGTTCTCTGGCATAATTGTATCAACTTGCTGAGATGTCATGATGATGATTATGATGGTGAGGGGGTGTTTCTCTGATACAGAGCTCATATCCCTGGCAGAAGTTGGAATGAATAATGAGGGCTGTTTAATGATTTGATCACTAGAGCATGGAAAAGTTAAGAGAGAATGAATTGGCTGGGGGATGGTGGTGGTGGTATTTTTTTAAGAGAGGTAATTTTCTATTTTCTTGACAAAAGGAAAAGCCGTGTTGGCATCTTCTGTTCTTTCTTAGCGTGGAGGCCAGGATGGACTGGGGTCACAGATTTGAAATGCACAGATATCTGACCTTACTGAGACAGAAACAGTCTTAATTTCCCATTGATATTATTCTTGAGGTACCCACGGTTGTTGACCCGGTTCTCTGTGCAGTGGTTCTGCTTGTCAGAGAACCAGAGCTTTGCACCCTAAAAAGGGAAAGTGGTGATCAAAACTGGATCACAAGTGGCTGGACACACACCGGAAAAATTGCTCTTATGGCAGCAAGGCACTCCTCCTTTCTTCCCATTGCCGCTGAACTCCGCTAGTCTGGACTCCCTGACCATCTCCCTGCTCACCTGTTCTCAGGTGAGACAGAAGTGCGGCAAAATCACCAGAGACATCGATCCCTTAGTCACCTGCAAATTCAAGCGTTCCTGCTTTCTAAAGTCAGTAAGCAAGCTGTGCTGCCCTTTGAGCTACCTGTTGCTTTCCTCCTCTGTGATGTGCTGGCCCTGGCACATGCAGCTTTCCCTGGTGGCATTCCTGGGTCAAGGAGACAGAGATTTCGGAATTACAGTGGCCAAAGGGCGCAGCATTTTGTTTCTGTTTTCCTTCTAAGCGGGAGTGTGAAATTGCAGACTTTAACTGTGGCTGAGACAGGGAAACACATGGTTTGTGTTAGCGGCTTCTCACAGACCTTGCTGATGCCGGTCTCTGAAGTGAGTTACATTAATCTCTCAGGGAGCTACGTGAACCTGTGGGACTGCGCCTTACAAAAGGAAGTGGCTTATAGAAAAGACAGAGCAAGGTGACCAGTACTGTGAGGCATGGTAAAGTTACTGGTTTTATATTATTTTTTAATTAAGAGTCATTCCATAATGACTGAAAGTTCATTAGTCAGCTCTTGCTGGCTAACATTATCTTTTTCCATTCTGGAAATGAAACTATGGCAAAGCTGCCAGCTGTGCTGGAGCAGAAGGCAGGTGGTAGGCATCAGTCCCACTCCTGCCTGGGTTTCAGAGCCCAGGGAGATGTACAATGACATTCCTCTAGTCCAGGGGAAGTCTGGTCCAAGAGGCTGGTTGCCTTCTACGCAGGGATGTTATAAAGAGCATTCTCTACGAGAATGGATACTTCTGAGGCCTGCAAGAACCATCCAGCCAACCTGTGGCTTCATTCCCCCAAATCTCTCTTCTAAAGCAAGCTTCTAATTTTAGCTTATCCCTTTCCTTGGCACAGTCCCGATAAATCCTTTCTCAGGGGGACCTGGGCTTCAGGGGAACCTGAAGGCAGGTGACCTACCAGGAGTGGGTTGCTGCCTTCAGGACTGTCCATGCAATCCCTTCTGCTTGCTGTCCCTACCAAAGGAATCCTTGGGGGAAAAATTATGGTTTAGACCAAGAGGCGGAAATTGTTCTGGCACCAGCCGCCTCTTCCCAGCTGCTCTTTCCCAGAGTTCACAGGCTGGTGCGGGGAATAGGCATATATTCTGTGTTCCAGAGGTACCAAGCTGGGCACAGACAGCAGTTCTGGCACTAGGAGGGATCCTGTGCATGAGCAGATCAGCTCTGCTGGACATGAACGTGGAAAAGTGGCCCATTTATGTGATCTGAAGAAGGGAGCCAGGGTGTGCAGACCTGGCTCAACAGGGGAAGAAGCTGCGTGGCCCATCTGATCAGAAAAGCCAGGCAGCCTTGTGTTACAGAGTAAGCTAATGCTGTTAAGTGATAATGCACGATATTTCACATTTTGTTATTTCCATGCTAGTGGGAGCTGAAAATAGTTACAAAGTGACATATCTGCAACAGTAAATATTCATATTACCGTGTCCACTGGCCAGAAGTGTAGCAATGCAGCCACTCGTTTTGACAGATATTACATGAAAGAAACAGGACCTCAAGAACTCTCTTAATTAGTTTCTCATATATTCCTGTACGTGTGAAAGTCAAATTCTTCCTCATTACTAAAAATATTAGAACAGTACAGCGAAAATACAGGAGTACTTGCTTTTTCTTCACTTGAGGAAAGTGAGTTTGAGCAAGGTAGCGTAAGACCTAGCCTTATACAGGGATACCAGGCTTCCTGTCGGGTGTCAGCTACAGTAACAGTCTCTCTGGATGTGGTTAGCTACATTTGCACACACGAATGGCCGACTCTGATTCTAAAGAAAAAAGATGCAGGAAGCTCACATGAGCCTAATATCTCTGGATGAAACAAAATCCTGAGTCCTCGAACCTGCACAGCTAATAAAGGTTTCATAGCAATCAAAAACCCCCTTCCTTTTCACAGATCTTTTTAGAAGGAGACTGGGAATGGTGCAAAGTTGGGGATAAAAAGCATGCTTTCACGTTAGGAAAAATGAAGCTTTTCTGAATTCTCTCCACATTCACAACTAGTTTGTTACTATCACAAAGCACAAATGGTATGAATCCTGCAGTCTTTACGAGGTCGCTATATTCAGACAAGCTCATTTTGAAATCGGAGTCTGGCCTGTGCTAAAGCTGAATTGAGATCTCTGGATCTGGCTTATTATGATTACACATTCACTTTATAACAGGATCTTTATTTCCAAAAGGTTCGGTGCTACAATAAAATAAATTCTTCATGTGTTCTGAGACAAAAGAATCGCTGTAATTCATTTTCTTCAAATATTGCTTAGGGATTTAACAGTCTTTCCTTCTCGGTCTGAGTTAATAACCAGGTTCGAAGCTTTGGAAATATGTACTGTCCATCTAACTGAAAGTAAAAAGGACACCTTCCTGAAAGTTGAGGATGGTATCACTTCCATAATTACACTTCGTTTATCCTCTTGTCCTGCCTATTCATCTGCCACAGCTGATTTGCAAGGGTCTTTTTCCATTTCTAATCATCCTGCTCCTCCTGCCTGACTCCTGTGGAAAGACCCACAGCCCAACAGTGGTAATGCCTTCACTGCTTCCATGCTCATATAAACGGCGATGTCAACAGCCCGGATTGTTATCAGAGCAGAAGGCAGCTGAAAAAGGAGACGAGGGATTACTTTGGGCCCACTTTGATTGCTTTTCCTCGTCTCCCCTTCACAAAGCCTTGGAGAGGCCACCTCTCTGCTTCACTGCTGAGCAAAGCCCCTTCCGGGAAGGGGGCTGTGACGCTGAGGGAGCAGTCTAGCAGGGCGAGTGACACTGGCATATGCTGTGAGAAACGGTTAAAAATACAAGCCCAAAGAAGTAGTGCATATATGGTAAAAGGTTTAATGGAAGGAGTTACTGAATGGAAAGAAAGTGTAGCATCAGTATATATAGCACGAGAGTTTGCTCGTATCTGTTTTTCTCTTCAGTGGTGCTCACACACCTTTTTAGGAGAGAAGCTTGAATGTGCAAGCGGAGGGGCGCCTGCCCAGGTACCCTCCTCTCCACCTCCCGAAGGGCTGCTGGGGGCTCGTGCGTGGGACTCCGCGCTTGGCACCTGCTCCCGGGTGGCCCTTGGCGCGGGGGGCTCGGCAGGGCCCCTCGGGCCCCGGCACGGGGGGCTGGCGGGGCAGCCCTGCGTGGGGTGGCTGGTGCCGGGCTTGCGGACAGAGCCTGCTGCTCCAGCGCGCTCTTCCTCGGAGGTGAAGGATCCCTCCGTCGGTACCGCTGGCTCTAAAGGTGCCGCTGAAGGTCATTTATTTGCAACTTGCAGAGGGGTTCAAGACTGAGCCCTACTAGTTCAAGTGACATACTAGGTAGGGTCTAAGCTGTGCAGTTAAGAGGATTGTTTTTTGAGTAAAATGCTAAGATACTTAAAATTACTTTTTTTTTTTTTTAAACTGTATGCTGTTACATGATTAAGGCTGTTTTTTTCATAATGAAAGTGATTATCCTTTCTGACATTATAATGTGACTTATTCTTAATTTCTCTTAATACACAGTATTTAAATTTTCCTTTGAAAAGTGCTCACTGCGTAAGAAGGTGCTGTTACTTTAAATTTCCATGCTTCACTGCTGCTTCATTTTGAACCGTTTTTGCATTATACTGTAAGTGAACTGTTTTTCCATACAAAGCAAGCTTTTTTTTCCTTTTTTAGTTGCTAACTTTACTACTGCCTATGTTTAGATTTGGGGGAATTTGTACTGCGTGCCAATCTGTAATTACATTCAAAAGCATCCTTCTCTTTACTTCTCATTTCCGTTCCCCAGGAGACAGAAAAAAATAGGTTACTAGAAAGGTTCCTCTAAAGAGAGTGAAGAGAAGACCACGGTTATTGAGAGATAATTGCTCAAAATGTTTACTAATGAGTGACCACTAGAGTTAGGTGAATTGTTCACAGCGTAGAATTTATTCAGTGAATTTAGCACTGTTACCGTCTGGCAATTATCCCCTAGGCAGACTGATTATTACAAATGTGTTATTACCGCGATTAGACGGTGGCCGTTTCTGTGAATGCAGTTCAGCCTATGGATCACTGGCAAATGATTTATTGTAACTGTTCATCACCCCTCGTATTTGACTGGTCATCCAGGTTGCGTACTTTCGTTCCTGCTCCCTGACTGCCTGACTGTTGCCTCTTACAAAGGAAGGAGCAATTATAACACATATAACAAACACGTTATCTTTATGTTCACATACCCTTTGCTGAGAAGGAGATTTTTGCTGTAAGAAAAAATAAACCAAAAAAGAAAACCGAGAAAAAGAACTATTCCCCAAGCATTCATGGGGGGAAAAGCAGCAGCAACCTTATTTAAATATCTTCTCTTGAAAAGTTAACCCAAAGGGGCATTGACAAGGTCGTTCAGAATGTGAAATGATTCAGTTCTGGTGAACCTTGACTCTCCTCTGCTCTTTTGTCAGGAGGGAAGCACTTCACTTCCACAGCCTGGAGTTCTTTCCAAATTGAAAGCCCTTCCCCCACATGGCTTTAATATTTAGAAACAAAAAAGGTGTCTGATTGAAGTTTTTTGTTAGTTGATTTTTGCATGTATGTCTAACATAGCTCAAGCAAAATTAAAGGTCACTTGCACCAATAGCATATTTTGAAGTAAAAATAGTACCAAGTCTTTGTCTTTCATAAAAGAGAGAGCAATTTTTTTGTACATACAATAATTTTTTGTAAATTCTAAAATTCAGTGGATCAGAAGGTGCCAGTCTGTTTTCATTAAAATATTTCCTTTCTATGCACTGAAGCCCAAATCCCAGGCCCGCTGAAATGAATAGCAAAACTTCCAATTGCTTCCAGTAAACTAAGCTTCAATCCTAAATCAGTCTTGCAAAGCTCTGTTGCATTAAGTGAGATTTGCCTTTCCATATCCGTATCAACATCTCTAGATGAATCATTTACACATACGCAGTGTAGATACATCCTGCACACAGGAGAGCACATGAATGCCTATACCTATCTGCAGGAACATATTCATATTGCAAGGATACAGGTACAGCCACGTGCGTATATAAGTGTGTCTGCCTTGGCATACCCGTACATACAGACATACCTGTGCTTATACACACACACAGGCAAACGCATGTTCTGATATTCCCAACTGCATTTGCATACAAAACTGTATGCATGGCTACACACAGAGATGGACACATACAGTACTTTCTCTCTCAGCTATCTTCTTCTAAACTGGTTCCAGCCTTCTCGGATTCATCTGTGCTTTTTCAAGTTGTTCTCAAACCAACCAACCTCCCCAGATTCTCACATTTTGTTACAGGGAAAGAGTTTAATACAGAATGGCTTTCTTCTTCTGGAAGTAACTTGCTTTCATTTGCTAAACTTGAAATCTTTGATATAGTATGCCAAAGAAAAAAAAAAAAAAGGGGAAATAGGCATGTATTCTAAAAGCCAAGGAGACTGCATTAAAAAAAGATGTGAGAAAATCAGCTCAGATGATGATTCATGGTCACATTCTCAGTATCTTGTAAAAAATAATAATGATAATTTTGGATCTCTCTAGATTTCCAGAACTTCTAGCATCCATCAGTTTATCTTCTTCCCTTTTGCCTGTTTCCTTCCTGCATTATTTTACTTACAGTCTTCCACTCCAGTGAATGCCTGCCTTTTAAACAAACTAGAAGAGAGAAACAAGAGCTCCACTCAGAGAAGCTACAGATAAGCATAAAGATCTCTGGAATTCAGGATCCAATTAGGTAAAATAGGAGCTTGCTGGAAGGTTGCCTTCCGTGGAGCAAAAAGCCTTTGGAGTGTGCCCTCTCGTGGCCATTCTTTATTTAGCATGGGTATCTATACCATTAAATGCATTTGCCTTCAAAAGAAAACTGATTAAATTACTTGCCAAGGCATAAACCACCCATCCTATTTGTTTCCTCCTGAACTGCCAGCCTGGATGTATAGGCGTAGGTATCTTCTCGGGAAAAGGCGTGAGTGTGTGTGCACATGTATCTGCATATGAAAGTAGGTGTCACATGATCATCAGTTCACCTTGAATTCAGGATGAAGTGACACAAAAAGGTGTAAGTGGTCTAAATAGCTGTCAGACTTCTCATTTTTTTCCTGACAGTTCTCCTAGCCGTAAGCCTTTGCATTTCAGTATTTCCATCCAGTAATTCCTATCACCTTCTCGGGGGCTGATGCTAGCAACTCATTTCATTGGTAGTTTAGTTGCCAGGATCAAATTCACTTGGCAAAATCCCAGGTCTGCCTAATAAGCTATCTACTTAAAATAATGAAAGAGTTAGTAGCCTACTAGATTTTATGAGCATTAGGTATCTCAGTTATAGAACCTGTTGAATTTGCTTGTCGCAAAGTTATATGACCCCTCTCCTCAAAAGACTATTTTTAAGACCTTGAAGTAACCCACAGAGCTCTGGCACAGCTACCCTCGCAGCAGAACTAATCGAGGTTAGTAATCTTAGTTTGATACGCAAGTAGAAAATCATTTTCGTGTTTTACTTGTAAGAGTGCCAGAGGACAGTAGGGTGCATTTGTAAACTTTTGCCTAATACTCGCGGTCATTAGTTTTGCAAAGATCTGCCTGGATTTGTTAGCTGTGAAAACTACCTGCCAACTATTTCGCTGATTTCCTGGACCTAACTACACCTGTCCTTCAGACAAGCTCATTGCATTTAGTTTCCCCTCTAATGGTCTGGAGCCTGTGCTCGTTTGAATTTTGTCTGTTTTTGAAAATAGCGGTCTCAGGCCAAAGTCACGTGCACAAGGCACTGTTTGTTCATTCACTCTATTTTATTGTATGTCCGAGGCTACAGCTGATGAAGGATGGAAATACAACTTTTTAATGCAGGCAAGTAGTAAATGCAGCTTCTGAAATGTAGGGGGAATGGCTGGCCTAAGTCAAGTCATACACAAAGAAACAGAAAGGTTAAAGTCTTATTTCTCTTTCCATAGACCTTTATTTGATACAATGTGAGATGTTTCCATTCATTTTCATTGACATGCTATTGCCCTCTTTCGAGACAGAGCAAGTTTCACATTAAAAGCAGGAAGAACATTAACCTGACTGTGAAGGAACGTGTTTATTCTCCTGCTTGGTGTTTCGAACTTATTCATACTCTTCCCAGTTCCCACAAAGTGAGAAGTGGGGACTGTCCATGTGGCTATATTCTGTTCCTGTCTATTTAACTCATACTTTCTACACGACATGTCACTTGCCTTCTTTTTGCCTCACTTTCCTCAACGGGAAAAATAATACTGCTTTAATATTTGACACGCAGTACTGCTGGTGCATGAGTGGAAGTAGAGTTTACTTGAGTTTTTGCAGCATTGGCACCTGTAAAGTGTGGTAGATCCTCTGAAGTTAGCAAGAGACCCAATATGAATGGGCATAGATGAAAAATACGTTTTAGCAGTCTGAAGTTACCCCACAGAGTGGAGTTACCACTTGTGTTATAAGCCCAAACCCTAGAGCTCGGTTTCTGGGTTGCTGATTGCTCCTGTCTCCTCCCAAACCAACGTCTGGCAGGTATGGGGAAAAGGGCCGGAGCAGCCCTCCTGCCTTGGCTTCCAGCATGGGCTTGGCATGAAGGTGGACAAGAGCAGCAGGGGAGAAAAGGCACGGGAACACAGCAGATGCCCTGGCCCTTCAGCTGCACAACTCCATAGCATAAGTCTTCTTAAATTAATTTGGCTGGCAGGGGCAGAACAGGGCTATGTAAATCAAACTCGGTGACGTGTTAGCGTTGGGCAGTCTGCGGCAGGGGGGACCAGTGGCTGGACTGTTGGCCAGCGTGCGGGCAGTGGCACGATTTTCGCTGCTCACGTGACCCCGCGAGCCAATGGCTTCAGGAGCCGCCGTTGGAGGGTGTCGTACTGAGCAGGCATATATCAAATTCCAAATTCCTTTGTGTCAGAGCTCAGGAGAGACAATAATGTGTTTACAAATGATTGGGACTCACACAGTGAAGAGAAACCACTGCTCATGCCATATGTATTTCACTGTGCTCAGAGCAAGCTGCTGAAAACCAGGTGGGGAATCCGACGCACAGATAGCTGAGAGATTACCTTGCTTTTCAAAACTCATTTCTAAACTAACATCGAGCTGCCCCTGCTTCTAATGACCACTGGCATTGACACCTTCTGTCTGCTTTCTGAAGCGGAGGGGACGGAAAAACCAAAAAGCCCGAGCTTTCACACAGAGAACTGATAGTGTGTATATTGACAAGGACTCCAAAGGCAAGGGCTCTTTGTACAGTTGGAAATCAGACAGCCAGCAGGAATGTCTGCTCTTAAAAGCATGCACACTTCTTGTGCATGGCTTCCCTGCAAACAGAACATCTGAGTCAACAGGTTTTCAGGACTGGAAACTCTGAGTGTTGTCTTAATTGTTTATACTGCTGCAGCAAACTTTTAAACAAAAATGCTTGGAGTTCCTTTGCATACTTTGCCTACCATATGCTGTACCAAACAAAACAATGACATTCTTTTAAAACCATCTTGGCAACAGAAAAAATGCTTTGGCTAGACAGCATCATAAAAAGTTGCTGTTAGTTAGATGATAGAGTTATTGCAAGACACTGCTATTGATGCATGTATAAACATACTCATATATACTAACAGATAAATATGCACATACATATACATTGAATTAGAACGGTTTCTGGTCCTATTCATGTAGGAACAAGACAGTAAAGTACAACTTTAGAGCTGTTTCCTATAGGCAGTTGATGTGAGTCTTAAGCCATTACTCAGTAAACATCTATATTCTGAGCTCTCGCTGTGTGAGAGTTAGGGAAAACAGGACTGTGAAAGAGTTCAAAATATACCCTACCAAGGTTGCATTTTTTTGGCAGGAGCATTTTCAGAACAGAATCTTTTTTTTCCAGTATGCAGAAGTCTGCATTACAAATTGGATCAGCTACAGCAACTTGTCCGGTTCTATCGAAGTCATCTGACAGTCCCTGCAACTCTTTATTGCCAGAGATGTGCTGTTAAATTAAAAAAGAGTAAAAATAAAAGCCCTCTCACTTCTAAAAGTTAAAGCTTTTTCATCTGATTTTATAACTTCCACTATAATTTTTACATGAAAGGGTTGTTTCTCAAGTAGTTTGCAGCTCACTTTCTGTCTTGATAAACTCCCTAAAAGGCTTCAGCCCTTTTTCTTTCACCATCAGCTCTGCAATCCAGCACTTTACTGCAAATACTCTGGCTTCACAGGCACAGTTTGGAGGACCCCGCTGCAGCCTGACTTTCTGCTCGAGATTGGTGAGAGAGCTTCCTCCCTGTGTGGCTGTCTGTGCTTAGCAAGTGTAATCTGTAGCCAAGACTTAGTCAGAAAAATCAAATTCCTTCAGAGTCCTGTCCCCCCATCCCATTCCTCCTTCTCCCTTCCCCCAAGTCTCATCCCACAACCTTGCAGAAAACATTATTGCTGAGGAGAAGAAAAGAAGTTAACTGCAGTTCTGGCACAAAGGATATTTTACAGTTTTGTTTTTCAAGCACTCACCTGATTCCGCAAAGGTGATGATTTCTGAGGTTTGCTCCACAACTTCATTCATTTCGGCTCTTCTTCCAACATCATCCTCTATTTCCACATAACCATCCTCTCCCACCTTTCCCACGTGGAGTTTTTTGATGGCGTTTAAAAGTGCTGCCTTGGGCACCGGCTGGGTGATATTAGGTCTGTCCCTCAAGTGCAACATGTTCAGTATGTGCTTCTTTACTGCTTCCACCATCTCAGGCTGGGAGCTGGGCACATCCTTCGAGAGCGTGGCGAGGGCACATGATGGACAGTCAGTGACTGAACTGTGCCCCTCGGATCCTGGGGTTGGGGAACTCCTCACTATAATCCAGCAAAGCACCAACAAAAATCCTCTCTTCCAAAGCAAAGGCATCCTGGCAGCAAAAGTTGTTGTGATTCCCTTTTTAAAAGGCCCTGCTTTTCCTCCCCCTTCACGCACAGTTTTTTTGGGGCTGGTTTGGTTTGTTTGTTTGTTTGTTTGTTTTTCCTTCTCTTCAGCAAATTCTCTGGAACAAGAACCAAAAGTTTTCTGTGAAGTTTTGTCTGCAGGTTCCCTCTCTGAATGCAATAAGTGCTGTAGATGTTTGTGGCTGTCAGGGAGAAGAGTTCTGACTCTGTCTCAGAGTAGGAGAGAGACACAGAGAGAGGGAGAGAGAGAGAGAGGACGGATTGGCCTAAAGTGAGTGAGTGAATGAGAGAGGGAGGGAGTTTTGTCTGTGAGTAAAGGCTATGATTAGGAAGGGGGAGGAACAGGCAGGCTGGCTTCCTTATGCTCATTGCTCCCCTAACACACACCTCTCTTCAAATATCACTACTTGTGGTTTCTGCCCTCCCCCCTTTCTAAATTCTGGTTTTGTTCCTGTAAATTTACTTTTTTTTCCTCTCTGTTTGACCATCGTGGCTCCCCCCCGGCTGTCATTCCCCCTCCCCCTCCCTTTTTTTTCCCTTTTTTTTGTTTTGTTTTGTTTGTTCTATTCCTTCAACAGTATCACTGGCTTAACTAAACAGAGGAAACACGAATGAATGAAAAGAGTGAAACCTTTTTATTAGCAAGCACCTTGCTCTTGGTCCTGCCTGGTATTGTTAGGGATAGCAGGAGATGTTAAATACCTTGTGGATGAGATGAGGATGAGGGCAGAGGCTCACAATATTTTGGGCAGAACATTATTCTGCCCTGAGGAGAAGAGAAAAGATCTTTTCTACTCACTTCTAAATGCTAGAGGTTATCAACGCTGGCAAGAGATCTGACGGGAGCAAAAGAACACTGTTGTTTGGAGGGCTGTATAATACATGATACGCTCTCCAGCTGCAATACATGGTCAGGCACTGAAAGCCTAAGCAGGAGCTGGTACTGGACGTATCTGTGACGTGCTAAGGTAGTGCCCTTGCACCAGAAATATCCCCACTTCTATACTAGTCTGTGCCTAGAAGTTCTCAGGCAGACATATTTAGGTTCGGGGTTAATCAAGTAATGTCCGGAAAATGCTTTGAAGGTGAAAATTGTTCCATGTCATCTGGCCAAATCATACGTACTCCTGACTCAGGCAAATCCCTCCTGAATGCCAATAATAATTCTGTCTGAGTGAAGGCTGAGTAGGATCTTCTACATTTGGCCCATTGTTATTAGAAGGCACTTTTTTTTTTTCATTCAGTTAAACCCCACAGAGCAACCATAATATTAGAATAAGACACTGAGAATGAAAAGCAATCTAAAACACTGCTAAAAGCCAGAGTTTCAACCAGTGTTGGTAGACCCTTGCCAGTTTATGCCCTTGAGGGTTTTGGTCTGCAGTGAAAAGGCATTCTCTGTGTCACTGCCATGCCTGCATGTTGCCTTTACTTTCTGTAGGCTCTCCGTTCTGTTCCTTACCCAGCAAGGGTGATGTTAGCAAACTCCCTCACATTGGAAGGTGGTAGTGGAAAATGAGCAAACTAATAGACTCCTGACTTTTGAGGTTCTTCACCTCCAGACTTTAACGTGTACAGATTTTCTTAGAACAGCTTCTGCTTTTTTAGTATTTACCCTCTTTCTTTTCCTTCCTTTCATTCTTACTCTCTCACATCTCTGTCTTCTCAGGTGTGCCTACCTCCTACCCAGCAAATACTGCACTTTCACTGTATTACTATCAACCATTGCATTTTAGTGGAAAGGAGTAATTTATAAATACAACCATTGTAAGGTCTCTGATTTCTATGAGATGACTACAGGCACATGGGCTGAGAGACAGGCAAGGAATTAGGGTAAATGAAACATACAGAAGTAATTGAACAATCAACCAAAGTTTTACAAATGTTATATATTGCAAGTCCTTTTCAATTAAGCTCTTTTATAAGTCTTTCACTGTTATAAGGCATCCACAGTACACCCTCATCTGTGTTTTACTGACCTCAGTTGCTATACTCTTATATACTGTTACACTTACAGGTCTGTCAGCATTATAAACCCTGCAGCCATTCTTATAAACACATCTTTGTAACACAAACCTCGCTATAATACATCTAAATTTCTTGGATCTGGTGAACAGCCCAAAGTCTATTGTAATTATACGAAGTCTGAAAGTCAGCGTGAAATAGAACTAAAAGTTTAATTGGATGAAAACATAATTTCAGATTAAAATATGCATTCATGATTAGATGTACTAACAGATGACATAATTAAAGGGGTTATTTATAGTTCTAATATAGCACCTATCCCAACAGTGTCTGCTGAAAAGTAAGGGATAGGCATAAATCAATATAAAATACAGATATGTGGGTTCTTGCTGTGGGATATACATTGCTTGCCATATATAACAGGTACACTTACCACAGACAATCTCTATTACATATAGGTATAACATATTTTACTTGCATGCCATGATGATGACAGATTTAACATTAAAGCATAACTTTCTAAAAACCACGGTTTTCTAAAAGTAAGTCTGCTGATACCGCTGATACACAGTTCATTTGTACTTACATACATACACATATATATATGTACAAAAATACACATTGTTTGAATAAGTACAGAAATAGTGGTTCACACTCTTTCTGTAAAATGACCTGAGCTGCAAAGCTCTGTATATGCATTCATTCAGTATAGCCCTAACAGTATGCAACAGCATGCACAGGAATTAAAAGTTTCAGTTTGAAAAGAAAAAAAAGCTGATTTAAAGTTTTACCTCTCTAGTCCTGACTCTCAGAAGAAGACTGCTGTATTGTGCATTAAGAACTGCTGAAGTTCCTCTTTGTGGTATTTATAATGCGAAGCTTTATACTGTACTTCTCATGTGTACACTCACATATAATGTCTGTCAAAAGTAAGTGGGCCGGATCACTGTGCTGGATTGGTTAATCCTGTTACATCAGCAATTGACTGGTTTTCCTGTATGAGACATACTTCTGGTAATTATCTAATGGAAACTCCTAATTGTCTAGCATGACAAAATATCGTGGATTCAACTTGTAGTGGTGATCTCTGTATCCATTTAAAGAATAGAACTTCAAATCAGACTGAAAGCAAACATGATGAGTCAGGAAGACACGCTCCAGCTTGTTTTATTGCATAGCTAGATATAGATATTATTAGATGTAGATATCACTGATTTAGTTCAAATACAGCATTTTCCAGATACTAAATAACTAGTTTGCAAATTGTCGTCTTCTTCTTTCATACTTAAGGATATACCAGATAATCTATTTGCAAATTTGGATTCTTATCAAATTCAGGAAAATGCATTTGATTAAGAATCTTTTTGCTGTGGATGAGCTTTTTTAATTCGATCTTTGTGTAAATATGTCCTTCTGTTAACTTAGGGATCCCTTTAAAGCTCTTAAAAAGTGAATCATATTGTTCTTGTCCAAGTGTCCTGGCTTCTTGACGTGCAGATTGCATCACACCATTAAAAACTGTTTAGACATCTAAAAATAAGTTACAGTGAATGACAGGTCACATTTGTTGCAAGTGTGATATTAATACACATAGAATAAAATAAAATGCAATTTTCATTTCAGTTTACATTTGTGAAAATCAGAAATAGCTGTATGCCAATTAGACAGTACAAAAGTAATATATGTAAGGTCAAAAGTAAATCCAAAATCCATCTCCTTTCTTAAGCACACATAATAGCTTGCTTTATGTGGTACCGTTTATGACAAATGGCATGATCATGCAGTCTTTACTCATTCAAAACACCCACTGATTACCAGAAAATCCCCATCCTTCAGATTTTTTTTTTGGCCTGAATCGTACTTTTAATTGTATTTTTATGTCCTGTTGGTAATGTAAGTTTAATCTGTCTTGGAATATGGCTAAGCTGGATCAGGGAAGAAAGATGTAAAATTTTCAACTTACGGTGATACCAGGGAGTCCTTATAGCAGCATTGGTTCCAACCGGTGCGTGTGCTGTATTCACACAACAGCTTTGGTAGAATGAGCAAAAAATCAGGAGATAATGGGAAACATATGACCAGATAGGTTGTTTTGTTTCCCAGGTTTAATATGCATATAATAAGTTTTCAGGCTGCAATATGCTGTGGGCTGAAGCCTCTTGAAACAGGTTTCAGTAGCTTTCCTGCAATCTGACGTTGGTGGTTTCAGTTGTTATAAAGCCGAGCTTTTATTCCCCCCCCCCCCCCCCCCCCTTCAGGGACACTGAGACATGCTTGAAGAAACAAATAACAAGCATACACATACCTAGTTATTTGCAGGACCGTATTTTTAGCGGGGATCCTAAAAGTGAGTTTTGGCAGAGGACTTTTCCAGCACGGAATTCTGTGTTTCTCAGGACCAGACTGAGTTTGGTTTTAACTGGCACCCTAAAACTCTTTGAAATTAGCTGCATACTGGTAGTGCAGTGACTGTTGTAATTTGGCAGCAGGCGTATACTCAGCAAGAGATCCTGTACTGCACTGGTTTTACAGAGAGTGGAAAAATTGCCCTGAAAGCACCGGAGTTACCGTCTCCTTGGACTCCG
>Ga0181612_183698_pt1 | contig 20629 bp, 14 predicted proteins | sample HoacroProtozoa21_FD_119630 | JGI IMG/M metagenome (GOLD analysis project Ga0181612, IMG submission 119630) | Hoatzin crop microbial communities from Cojedes, Venezuel. Combined Assembly of Gp0051906, Gp0051904, Gp0051908
CACAAACTGAAGCAGAGGAAGTTGCAGCTGAACATGAGGAAGAACTTCACTCTGAGGGTGACGGAGCACTGGAACAGGCTGCCCAGGGAGGTTGTGGAGTCTCCTTCTCTGGAGATATTCAAGACCCGCCTGGACAAGGTCCTGTGCAGCCTGCTGTAGGTGACCCTGCTTTGGGCGGAGGGTTGGACTAGATGACCCACAGAGGTCCCTTCCAACCCCGAACATTCTGTGATTCTGTGATTCTGTCACTTCGCAATCTCCTTCAGATTCATGCTCAAAGAGATCATCAAATCACTAATTCCAAGAAAAAAACAAACAAACAAACAAACAAATTGCCTAATTTGCTACTTCAAGAATATATTCATAGTCTCCTCTATATCTGCAGATGAGATATCTTTCTACATTTATAATGTGCTCATCAAAGAGCTACCAGGATTCTTCAAAACTTTCCTCAAACCATCGTTGCTGTTTCCGTACTCCCCCTGGCAAAGATTACTCCGAGACAGAAAAGCTTCTTGCTTTAGCTAGATAGCATAAAGCACTTCCCAGCTAACACTCCCCTGCTCAAGCTGACACGTCATTAGACCATATCCCAACATCATACAGCACGAAAGCCTGTCTTCACTCTTCAGAAAATTGCAAGATACACATTCAGGATTTCATCTGAAAGACATCATTAGACTCATCTATTTGATACGTACCCAGACAACTTTGTCTTCAAAGCTAACATTTTCTCTTGGTAATGCATGCAGGTATAGGCACCAGTGTGGTCATAAACAAGGCCAAATGTCTTCTTAAGCTGCTTCTAAGATTTTAATTACTTCTATCCTCAAGCCTGTAAGTGATGTCTTCACTACCTGTCATGGAAAACTGGACTTCACCCTTGCTTCAGCATAAATTCAAAAACTATCACAGCCCCTTCGAATTGCTTTTGAAATATTCCTGTACAACATATTTTCTCTAGACATCCCAGGCAGTATCAAAAATGTCATAGGCAATATAAAAAAATGATAGTTTGCAAACCACAGCAGAAAACCTACAGATCAATTGCCTTGCTTCCAGGCAAAAAGCATTCATTTAAAACACAAAGAAACACCCATTCCAACAAACACCCACTCCAACATCAGCATATTTCTGTCAATCTTATGGAACATGAGAATTCCTCTCCCTCCACCCTCATCTAAACCATCCATACCCACAGACTGAAAGTGACCTGTCTCTCTCTCTCTCTCCCCTTTGTGAAATAAGGTAGTTGTCAACTCCCTTCGAACGCTGCAGAGGGGTATCAACTACCTCTTCCCTCAGTGGTTTAAGTGGCACATACCTAATTAAACTCAGAAAATTGTTCTCAACTTATTTTACCTTTGATGTTTTCTGTTTCTATCACAGACTCGAAGACCAACTTGTGAGGCTAAAAGCCTGCATAGTTTTTACAAATACTGCTTGGTCTAACAAACTATAAGCTCTGTTTCAGCTGTGTCCCATTGTCATCATGCCTACAACAACATAATAATTTTATGCAAACACACCCTATATAGTCTTTCTCACAGATGTCTGTGATGTACAGTGAGCAAACAGCCTACATTTGCATTAAAAGTAGTTTTTGCAGAGTGAATAAGAACTTCCCCGCTCAAGAGATTCCAAGCAGCTTTTTCCTTTCTTCATGCTGGCAAAAATAATCATCTGAACACAGTTAACACAAATCCCATTGAAAGCTCCCACAATTAATTTCCTGAATTCCTGATATTGAATGCACTATGTCTACAGCCAATACCACTTTCTCACTGAGTTTATCATTATTTCACATGGGCACAATGACAATTAAAACTAACACTCACACCATATGGCTTTCTCTTTTTCATATAATTTAATACATTATCATCCCCTGAAGACCTTAATATCTTTACTTTAATGCTTCCATATCAAGAAAACGATTTTGTCTTTGATGTCATTTTCAGAATAATCAAGTGAAAACAAGACCCAACTTCTTTCATAACCTGTGTCCTGTGCCTGCTTCTGTTCCATGACATGAATTATTTTCTACTGCAATTCTCCTGCTTATATTGACATCTATGAATAGAATTGCATGAGAAACATTTCAGTACTCTGTGGCTTTGCCAAGGAACCCTGTAACAACAGCTTCCAGAGTAGCCTGAAAAACATCATGTCTCTCCTCAGTCTTCCTCTGCCTCTACAGTTAACCTCTTGGGCTACAGGCAGTTTGCCTGTTGTAGTGTATCTGACAAGGTGCTAAGGCAGTCAGCATGCTGGGCAAATGGGGTCCCACATCCACACTAAGAGGGAAGCTGTTGCTAGCAAATGGAGTTTGGTCCTGAAGCTAGTGCTGAGGCTGTCCTTGGCATGAAATGTCTTGCACCTGATCAGTACTGAGAGATTTTATGTCAAATTATTGAAAAATTTATTCTTAAACAGGCCCCTTTTTCCTCAAGATGTGGGAATTACAGTTGTGTGGCCAAGTACTAGACAAAGCAGAAAAGTCATCAGCAGCTCAGCTCTTCCAGCATGGGGAAGACAGCATGGACTCCACTTACCAAGCTGCAAAAGTTTGGACTAGTCAAGAAGCAGATCACTGGCTGCAACTGTTGGCAGCAGCTCAGTCCTAAAAGGGTAGTTAGCATTGGTAGTTTACCAATAATACTCTACCTGTATCACTCCATAAAACCTGATGCTGCTATGCACTAAAGCTGTCTCCAGTAGCTGAGTAGCCCATCACTCCAGCCAGACAACAGGTAGTGTCCTTTTACCTATGACTATTGGGAAGGAAAATCCAGAAATAGGGCATGCAGTGGGAAGTCTGAGCCTAAACCCCTCTGAGCTATCCTATGTGTGTCTGCCCTTTGTAGAGGGAACAATCAGAAATCACCCATTCAGCTCCTACACTTCTGCTAATTCCGGCACTAAGAGACAGAATTGCATCCCAGATCTGTTACGCTTCTCAAACAACAAGTCATTAAGTATGAAGAGCCACTAGATCTAAAAGAAACTATGACCTAGGTTTTCCTCACTGTTTTCATAGAGGCACTCCTCATGGCTATTCTTTGCAAAAGAACAAGATGAGCAGGGCAAAATACCCTCCCCACACCAGAGCCAGCAGCACTTCACAAATAGGCATTTTTTCAGTATGTTTTTCCCTTAATCTGCTTTTTATAGTTGTAACCCTGTATCTACCAAAATACCTACAGTTTCAAAATAGTGTAAGTTTCTACAGTAGAAAGAACAATGTAATTATTATTATGCAAGTAGAAACTTGTACAACTGAATATCTTTTTATCACATATTGTCTTCCCTTAGCTAAACTACATATCTCTATCTCACAATATTTTTCATTATTTTATCACTTCACCATTGATTTTTCATGGTTTGCTCATAGTTGTTAATATATTTCTGGTAAACTATACCTCATGACAGATAGATTACAATATAACATCTACTAAGCAAAAATGCTCATTATCTTCCCCAGCTATCATGTAATACTTCTACATCTGTATTATCAAGCTATGAAAGGCCTTTTATGGCCTCTTCATGCTACACAGCCGTTTCAGGGGATTTGTGTTCACTTGCCCTTGAACAAACTTATTGTCTGATTTGATTTTCTTTCCTAAGGCATTCTTATTTTTTGCCTGTCAACTCTAGGTATGAAATACAAATTCATAGGATGTTACTGATTTTAATTAGCTTAACTTCTACTTTTTTTTGTGGCTCATGATTGATCATTACAGCAATTCAGTTGCAGAGAGGATCAATAAAATCTGATTTTCCTCTAAAACAAACAGAGGATAGTACGTAGGAAGAAAAAACATCTGATACTTTATACGGAAGTGGAAATATAGTGCAAAATAAAAATTGATAGTACTCAACACAAAGTGCAAAATAAACATTGATAGTACTCAACACAAAGTATGTTTCTTTCCCAAAGCTGATTTTAAACTAACCTTTAGCCCTTTTGTGTTTAAGATTTGAAATAATGTACTTGATCATTTAGATCAATCTTCAGACTTGTGTGGCCTCAAAGTATACTAAACACTGTGACAGATTGAGACCTAAGGATGTGTTGCTAATTGCTGTTGCACTATCAATTATAGTGCCAATGCCAACGATCCATGGAGGCCCACTTGCTTGTTGAATTAATGGAACCTGTTGCTTTATCACTACCTCCATCTGTAAGGTAACACACACTACATCGAATTCAGAAAAGAGCAGTGACAGAGATGACAGATGGAATTGGACTTCATCTCTGACCAAGTTACAGATAAAAGATTGTGTTATTTACTGTAATGCTTCATAATTAAACAGGTTAGAAATGTCTGCACAGAGACATTTAAATACAAGCCACTGAAATTTAAGAGCCATCTCTAAAAATGCAGAGGCAAAAGCCAATGAGGACATCACAATTTTCGAACACAGTAATTTTGAATTCCATAAGCTTTTTGTATTAATTAGGAAAGCTACTGAATTTGTGTGTTTTGTTTGCATTATTCACATCACTGCAATGTCCATCTTAAGAAATAAAGGAAACATTAGCAGTCACCTCGATTCGAAAAGCTTCCATTCTGAATACTTGAGAATACTATGGGATGTGACAAGTTTCTGTCTTGCTCTCAGTGACTTTTACTGTACAAAGACTAAAATTGCAGGGTTTACTTGGGAGATTATTTGCACTGCCTCTGGAAATAGTGCCACAGTTGTCAATTAGGGTAAGATTTTTCTCCTGATTTCTTGCTAGTTACATTTTGCTATGTGGAGAAACAAACCTAGTGCTATCATTCTCACCAGCAGGAGAATTTATTAGCAAGCAGCTAGGCTCCTTCTGCCTCAGGATGTCTGTTGACTGTTATTTTTGCAATTTTAGACAATGTCTGTGGCTAGCAAACTGTGAAGAAATGCAAAAGGCAGATCCTATTTAAAAGCATGGGAGAAACTGCTGATACTTACCAAACTATTCCCTGAGCCCCAGAGCCAATAGGTTTCAAGTTCTGGTAGCGTTTGAGAACTGTGAAGGTCGAGTCACCTACTTCCACGCTGTAGAACTGGTTGTCAACTTTGCTTTTGCTCATGTTGTAATGTTTGGCAATATATGACACATCCACTTGTTTCCCAAATCCCTGTTGTACAGAAGAAGGGAAGGGGGAAGGGAATGGAAAAAATACAGAAACCAGAGGTGGTAAAACATCAGAATACTGATAGAACACAGTCAGCCTAATTTTCCAGTATAAATTCTTGTCATTTTAGGCTCCTTGTCATCGATCTACATAAATCCTCAAATGCTCTCAAAGACTACCAAACCTTCTTTCACCCAGGAAATAACCATGAAAAGCCACTGATTAAAAGAAAGCTAGTGAATTCTCCAGCTGGTGTTTGTGACACAGTTACTCTCAGCTACTGGTCTCTGCTTGCCATTACTGATGCTTTATGACTACTGACTTATGCATTCATGCTGATTCTACTCTCATTCGTATCGCAATAAATATCTTATTTTATAATGAGAAGACTTACATCAGTGTAGAAGTGGGACAATAGAAATGGGAATTAGGCTTTTCACCCTTGAGTCAGGTAAAGCAGTTAAGTCTATTCACATGAGGGCTAAATCTTTTCCTAACCATATGATGAAGGCCTTGAGAACCTTTCAACTGTAGTTGCGAAAGAAACAGAGCAGTTTATGAGACAAACAGTGACCTAACATGGCTCAGTATCATGGAGAGTACTCAGTAGCTCAGGAGATATTCCCAAGTTCCAGGTTCCTAAGGACAGAAGAGTTGCTCTCGTGACCTGACAAATGCATTAGTCCTAAGCAAAGGCTAATTTTAATGACACAAAGACAAGTTACTGTAAACTTTTTATGCTTGCACTGAAGTTAGCATTGCAGAGCCGTAACCTCACCCAAATGTGTAGAATTACTATGCAGAAAGTTACATTATAATCATTTTGTGACTACGAGTGAGCTCAGTTCCCCAAAGGCTAGGAGCAAAGTAAATAGTAATTTGAGATAAAAATCAGAATTTAGCATTTTTAATTTGAGGTTCTACATAATTTACATAATGCTGAGCACAGGATGTAAAAATCTGACATATTACAACGGATCAGTTCTCAAGTAGTTGACAATTTGCTTATGGAAGTCAAGACTTTTCTGAATGCCTTCTATAAGGAGAAGAAAAAACTAAACGTGCCTGCCTCTGTCTGTGTGTTTATTTTCAGCCCTCGCAAACACAGTTTCTAGATTTTCTTATTTCCCTTATTATAAACTGCTTTCTCAAAGAAATCTGAATGGTCAACCATGTTATGAGACTATGGACTACTAAACTGAATTTTGATGTAGAAGAGGAAAATGTAAAATGGATTTGGACAACACTATTTTTTCAATTTAAAAAGACATGATTCCAGCGTTGCATGAAGCTGGTCATTTAAAACAGGTAACTGACCTTGCTGATAACCTGGATTCTCAGGTTTGCCTTAGGTCAATTAATATTCTTTTTCTGTCTGGTATCTGACTGGAAGGCCCATTGTCACTGGACACCATGACCTCATTTAGAGACTTTGAAACATTTTAATGAACATAGCTGTTCATTCAAACAGAAAATCTCATTTCAGAAGAGCAATTAGAAACATTACACTTACTTGTTAATCAGACACAGGGCAAGGTTTCCCCCCCCCCAGCACAGAAAGTGAGATATTTACGGACACTGACACAGTTGCTAACTTCAAGCTTACAGAGAGTGAAATGACTCCAAAAGAGGTTTGAATTATTCTCATCTAAAGAAAGACAGACAGCATCCCATTCACACTGTGTAGCCTTAGTCTTAAAACTCCTTCCATTACGTGAAGAGAGCTGCATAGATTTGCCTAGCTCAGCTATTCATACCAGACCTGGAACTGAGAGGCTTTATTCTGATAATATGCTCCTAATAGACAGGAAATAATCACAGCTCCCTCCGGCTGGACAAACATGTTTGCAGCCTGGGTTTTTTTCTGATGTCATTATCAGAACAATGCAGACGATATTCAGCATTAACACCCGTTACTCTGAAACCAATGTTATATAAAGTGTCAGCATAAAAATTGCATTCCTTGGTAAGCCTGATGCATAGCCAGCTCCTCTGGAAGTACAGGTACAGCAACCTTTCTAAACAAGTCAGATGACTGTGTTAAGTCCTGGGTGAGCCAGGCCTGCCATGACTTGCTTGCATCCTCACTCCTGAGCTACGCAACAGTTCAGCATGTTGGTGTGGAGCTACATGGGAAAAGACACTTTGTATCTACGTTTGGAATCCTGTGCCCATCAAAATTAGTTGCTTTTAAATTAGCAACTGGGGAGGAGGAAAGAAAATGAGCTATCAAGACTCAAGTGTTTGAGATGAAGGAAAATGATCACCATTACTAAATGCTTAAAGAACATATATTTCGCTTTCAAAGAACAATTATTTAAAATTAAGTGAAACTCAAATAACTTACTGCTTCACACACAGCTACAAGTTGTATTCTTTTCCTTTTTTTTCACAGAATAGAGAGCAAAAGAGAGGGTTAAAACGCACAACAGAAAAAAAATTATTTTATGCATTATGAGGTGAATTGTTTCCTGATATCCTATTTGTCCATTTTCGACCCCATAAAAGAACTATATTTATTATATTTCACTGATAGATCTTTGTTTCTGAACACCATTCCTCCTATTACTGATAAGCCTAAAATATTACAAATTGTTACAGCTCAGTATCTCATACATCTTAACTTTTATAAATACAAACCATACTAATGGCAGTTTAAGCTAAATTGCTCTCCTCTGCATTTTCAAGACAATGAGTGCTGTCACAGAGTCTTGGCAGGCATCAGCTGAGGGGAGACTTGACCTCAGTATTAGTATCCTTCCCTGTCTGCATACAGAAACACCTACAGGAACACATCAACTTTTAAGGATACTATGATTCAAGGCTACTGAAAATAACTAAAATAACTCCAAATGCATGAATGCAGGCAAGGAAAAGAATTATATGGAAGTTTCAAAGGCTGACTCCTAATCTGCAGTTGGCACAACACCCAAAGATGAGCAGGATGCACAAGAGACCATGGTCTGAACTAGCAAGCACAATGGCTCCCCAGGGGCCCCCATGTCTCCACCTCATCTCAGACAAAGAGACTGGTATGGAGGACAGCACATTTCAGAGGTGGTTTTAATAGGTTAATTTTCCACATTTTTCCAATCTCGCCGCAGCAGTCTTGTCCTAGCCCCAAGACACAATTTACCTTCCTTTATGAAGTCAGTCTTGCAAGTCAATTGACCCTTGCAAACAACTCAACCTGGATTGACTAATCATTATGTTTTTACTATATTTGCTCTGTTTACTCTATTTTGAAACATCATATTAAAACATCCTATCAGATGGAGTACAATATTCATAAATACTGGTTGTGGGGTCTTTGTATTTTTTTTGTTTAAACGCACTTTCCTTGTTTACCCTCTTCTAACTGTTATACAAAAAACCCAGCAGCTTCAGAACCGGCTCTTGCCTAGTTCTGATTACACAAGAAGCAGCAAGACTGCTTTCTTTTTCATTGGTATCTACTCAAAACTCAAAGCAAAGCACTATTTACGTATTCTTCACTTGTCCTCCACACAGTCACTAAGCTTTAACTACTTTTAATTGTTTCTCTCTTACAGGCATAAAATTTTGTAGTTCTTTTCTTACTGTGGTATCACGTGTTGCTCAGAAGTCGCTGAGACACAAAGGTGTCTGCTTCATTCCAAGCCAGACTTCTAAGACGAGCAATATGCAAGTATCTGCACAATGAAACAACTACTTCAAAATGATTCCTCATTCCCCCAATGCCCGAAGAAATCAACACCGACACACAGGTAATATCCAACCATGGTCATTGTACCAAAGAAGGTAAAGATGAGAAGACAGATCAAGAAATACTAAGAGAAAAGATTCCTTGAGAGTGAGATTTCTTTATGGACAGGAACTTAATCAGTGATCCAAATGGAAAATGTAGCCAAAATACAAGAAAGAAAGATTTAAGAGTAGGTGAGAAAGGTACAGTAAGGATGTCTGGAAACACCTCATTCGGGCACAGCTCCAGAGACAGGAAGCTAGCAAAGACACACTGTGGATTGTGTCCAAAACAGAGGAAAGCGGTGGCAGCAGCCACATCTAACTCGCAGGAGAAATGAGAAGAGAGGAAACACTGCAGTTTGTTTTAATCATTTTGTTCTGAGGCCCTAGATTTGAAAAAGAAGCAATAACATGGGAAGAAGCAAGATACAATTAAGATTAACAATGAGAAATTGGATAACTATAAGTTGGACAAAATATCACAACACTAAGAAATGAAAAATACACTCAATTTTTCAACAGTAATGAAGGGAACATAGAAGCAGTGTGTTGAAAACATAGGAAAGCCAAGATGGGATTAACAGCATCTCTTTATTTAGTGGATATATTGATAATACAGTATATTTTAAATGTTTTACACTTCTCAGGAAACTGGAATTACACTGAAGTACTGGGTATTGTTTAAGAAGCTTTCTTCTAGTAATGCAAGCAGGGCAGCAAGACCACTGACTACACAAAATGCTATGCCCCAATGCACACCATGCTGCTCCTTTAAAAAGAAGGGCAAAGAAGCAGCATGTAACAACAGTAAAGATGAAGTATTAAAAAAATTAAATTTCTCAATATAATTATATAATTACAGTATTCACTGTGAAGACAATAGCTAATGAAAAGATTCTCCCTTTTATAAGCAAAGACTACAAGAAACTAAATACTTTAATCACACCTTTTGTTAGAAATAGATAGCTCTTGATACTATGAAGTATCATTTTAGTCCTAGAAAAGTAAGATACAGGTCACTGCTTGTTGATGGCTTATGAATACCAATTAAGCTCCCATTGGACAGAAGACATAATTGTAGGACATTCTGCATCAAGACAGTTTCTTTAATGGTCAAAATAGTAACTCCATCCACTGATTAAAGCATTAGTTGTAATTAAAGTGGTTTATCAAAGTTAGGATAAAATTAAAAAACAGATCAGATGAGTCAACCAATCAATGGAGAGCAATATAATTAATAAAGCTTGTCTTTTCTGTGTGTAAAGTGAAGTTTTCTAGAGTAATGTGATTTTTAAACAGTCATTGATGCAATACTGCATCTAGGAAGTCTATACATGTTTTGTTCAAGACAGGAAAGCATGACTGTAGAAATAAAGCAAGTTAGCAGAACATAAGGAAAAGAAGATGTCTAGAGGTAAATTAAAGCTTTTAAAATCTTTTTGGTTTGGGTTTTTTAAAAGCACGAATTAAGTTTGCAAAAATACCCTCCACATTCAAACTAAAATTTCATTCAAAGGTTTTCTTTCAGTGGCATCAATACAACACCAATTCCAATTTCAGTATGCAAAATGCTGACATACTCTATCTGGGACGTGAAATTGTTTAAACTAGGCAATAAAGCCTAGTGATGATGCTGTACCAAATTAGCATGTGAATTAATGTTCCTGATTCACATCAAATTTTGCTTAACGTGCATGGCCAGGTCTCCGATATCTCATCTCAGTAATCCTATGTCCTGCTTTTCTGTTAAAAAATGTAACTGTTGAAGCACTATGGAAATACTGTGACATACAAATTCTAATAATAAAGATGTGTTTTTCAAAGACAAGAAAATTGAGGACTGCTGCTCTAAGCAAAAAAAAAATCATACAATTGTAGTCTACATAAAGGTATCCCATGCAGCTACAGTTTAGAAAACTTGAAAGTTCTGACAGGTTATACACATCTTGATTAAAAAAAAAATTGAAAAACTAAATGAAGGAAAAATTGGATAAATTGTATGTTCTAATATAGAGTCACTAGAGGCTCTCAACAGGGTAGGATCAAACTATACCATACTTTTTCTGATATCTGTTGCACGCTTATACAGTAGAAATTATTTTTGCATTGTTGAATCACATGAAAAAATTAAATTGACTTTTGTTCACTGTAAACTACTTTTTTGTGGTGTCTTGTCTAGATACTGCTGGGATTCTTGTCAGCTGTAGACACCTCAAGATTTGAGTGGCAGTACCTACCTTTTGCTGATATGATAACCATTCTGCTGTCACATCATCATCTTTTGTGAACAGTAGTTCCTAAACCTCTTAGATTTACTGATTCAGCAGACAGAATTTTCCCAAAGGTACAAATGAACTTTACACTTAGAGCAGAAGAATTACTAGTAAATCACAGCACATTTGATTTCCACATTAGCATTATGAATAAGTGTGGAATAAACAATATTCCTACCTGGAGACTGTTAAACAGTCTCTAAATGAAGATCTAGATGTTTGGACCAAGTATTACCAGGATACAGATATAACCCACATGTCGCCCTATGCAATACAAATGAACAGCATCCACGACAGCTAAGTTCTTAACGTAATAAAATACTTTATTCAGAAACTGTTCTTGTACTTAATGCTAACTATGTGTGTAACTGTTATTGGGATCAGGGCCTATCGTTATGGAAAGGATAAATTAACATGAAGTCTGAACCAGCTTTTATCCTCGGGAGACCTGCTTCGGCAGGAGCATTGGACTAGATGATCCACAGAGGTCCCTTCCAACCCCGACCATTCTGTGATTCTGTGATTCTGTGAGACTAAATCTGAAGATCTGAAGACCTTGAAAAGGTATTTGTACGATAAGTGCATGAAGGATAGAATCCTGTTTCCTGCAATGTCAGGATAGTATCTCTTGTATGTATTTATTGGATGACTCCTCTTTGGGTACCAGCTGTAGGTGTTAAACGTGAATCAGTTTCATTCAGTGGTAAAAATTCACCCAAAATGCTGTAGATTTCATCACATATACTTTAACAAAAACATTGTAAATATATTTGGTTCTGTATGTGTCACTGAACACCTTTTAATGTGTTAGGGTAACAGCAAAGGAATAATTACTACAGCACGTTTCCAGTAAATCAAGAACCCATAGTGAAGTGACAGAAAGCATTGGCTGTACAAGGTCACACACTGATTGGTGACAAGCCTAAAGGAGCACTAAACATAAAAGTGTAAAATGTGTAAAATAGAAATGTTTCTGTACAGCTCCACTTTGGTCTAAGTAAAAGGGAGATGAAAGCTGGCAAGCAGAGCTATGAGATAAACCGTTCTGCACAGTGCAGATATGTCTTTTCATAGATAATGTCTTTTTCATCGATAAATGTCTTTTTCATGCAATCTGAGGAAAAACCCTTTTCCACAATTTTTGCAGAATTTTTTGAATTCTCTTTTGCAAGTGAACTATGCCAAGAAATTACAAAAATACTATGTTTGAATGAAATCCTTTCTTCTCTCAAAAACAGTGGAAGAATTAAGCCAGTTAGATAAACATACACACATGAAGAACAGGAGATAAAAAAGACAGAGAAGACAGTTAAACAGATTATCAAACTGTATTGCCAAGATCCATCCCAGAGCTGATGACTTTGTGACCGCAGAGCCAACTTTCTCAGCAGAAATAAATATTAAGTACTCCTGAGTTTAAAAAGGCCAAACAGACCTCCCAACACCTGTGACTGTTTTATGGTAAATGCTTACACAAAAGTAATAGCTCTTTCTTTTTTAGAATTGTGCTTTCACTTACTTGGACCCCATAAGTAACATAAAGGGGAAAAAAACACTGTTTACCGTAATTCCATTTCTAAGAATGCCGCATTGTTCTCACCTCTCAAAAAATGAAGAATCTTCCTAACGTCCCTCCTACGAGTTAGATTACTGGTGTCCCATCTCACCAAAAAAAACTATGAAGGTACAGAATTCAAACACAAAATACTGCTCAGAAGTAAGCAACAACGTCATCTTTCATTTATGATGGAAGAATATGCAGATTTATGACTCTCATATATATGTTAACTAACTTACTCTAACCAGGAACAAAAACATTTTTTAATTTGTATCACAAAGTTAGTTTCAGCCTTTGTAGACTTCCAAGCATTGTGGCCAGTTTCAAGGGTAATTTAGAAATACAGAATTTGCTATAATACAGCCTCATGACTCCAGAACCTGAATAGCAAATGGTGTTCAACAAACGCCAGAATTTTTATTACCCTCCCTTCACTTCTAGTGAAGGTAGACTAACAGACAGAAAATTGTAGTCACAGGCTACAATGTAAAAGGCTCCATCTCACAAAAACAGAAACTAAGATAAAATAGTTTTAATTTGCATAGTTCTGTGAAAGCATCTGGATAAGTACAGTTCTGTTGTTTGATTCATCATTACGTTTATCGGAAGTACAGCCAACGTTTTTTCTGTTTGGAAACTCTACTATTATCTTTATCTAAAAAAATCTCAGAACGTTAACTGACATTTTAGCAAAACACAATTAAAAATCACTAAGAGCAAACTACAAAATAAACCTAAAAATAAACGGAAAAGTAATTTATGTGATGCATTCTTCTATTTTTCATATTTATTGTCATTCTTATAACCAGCTTCTTGCAGAGAACTGCTGAAATTCACTTATATTCTATCTTTTATTATGATATGAACTGCAAAAATGAAGTACAAGTATATACTGTACCTTGTTTTACCTGTAAGGAACACACACCTGACAAAAGGCAACCTTCACATCCAGAGCAGGTTCACCACAATAATACAGGAAATGGCGGCTCATAAATACCTGTAATTAAAGAAAAGCAAACATAGAAATCTTGTATGTCTGCTGATGTGCAAGTACAATGCAGCTCTATCTACATTTAGATTATAAAACTAACCTGAGTTGCTACCCAGCTCGTGAACAACAGAAATCAGAACTTTGAACTGTAAATATGCGCTATAGTCTTTCTGATACTTGTCAAAGTTATGGCCTCAAATATGACCTGGTTACATCTGCAAAATTTTACAGTAACTGATCTCAAAGTTTATAATGTCTCTTGTATATTCCTACATCAATAAAAATAAAAATCAGGTCAATAACGTTCTAAACAATGTGGGAATGGGAGACAGTTACTATTATGGGGAGGAGTAAAACAAGTTGACAATCATTAAGAAAGTTATAGAAATGGAAAGACTAATCACATCACTGTATAAATTCATGGCACAACCACTTATGAATATTACATGTAGTTCTGGTTCTCATCTTCACGTCTTACAACTAGAAAGGTCACAGAAAAGGGCCGTAAGAAGGGTCCAAAGCACATACAGATACCTTGCACAAAACAACTGCAGAGACTGAGAAACTTTTTTAGCCTAGAAAAGAGCTGTCTGAATGGAGGTATGCTGGAGATCCATAAAATGAGCGGCATACTGAGGAGTGAAAAGGAAAACACTCATCTCTGGCTTTTTTTTTTTAATGAAACAAGTACGTGACGGCAAATTAAGTTATGAAACAACAGATTACGAATTGGCAATAGGAGAGAAATCTTCATACACTGTTTCCTCAGACTGTGAAGCTCCCCGCCTCATGTTGCTGTGGATGTCAGAAGTCAATGTAAGTCCTAGTATGATTAGGCAAAGTCACATAAGAAAGAATCTGCTGAAGGCTATTAATCTCACAAATATCACGTCTGACTCAAGACAACCCTGAGTCACAGTCCGCCACTATATGCTCACGTTATTTTCCGATTCTTTCACAGGCATCTGATACTGGCCAAGGGAGCCATATGCTAGACTAGACAGGCCTCCCTGTGCACTCTCTTACAGCTGTTTTTACTTAATTTCATAGTACCACATTCAGCTCTGACTAACCAGTCCTTTCCTAGCTGCATTCTAGCATGGGACATCAATGAAAAAAACAAAAACCCCACAGTAATGCTATCAGGCTGAAATAGGTAGCTATGTCACAAGACTTTGGAACACACTGATTTTTCTGCATGACTCCACTTAAAGAAAAAAAAAACCAGAACTTTTAACATTACAATTAAAAAAACAGCAACTTCTAGGTAAAAAGAGATAAATAAAATAGAATTTCATGTTTTCTTTTAAATATAAGCTCATTGAAAAGACTTAAACCCCCCCAAAATGCAACCATCGCTCCATTAAGATGCAACCATGATTCTGAAACACTGTGTCTCCTTATGGCACTTGTCTTCAAAAGGAACAATCACATAACTTCAGCTGTAAATGCCACCAAATAAGACCAGAGTTAATCTGGAGTAACTTCATCGTGCACAAACTGGTCAGGACTTAAGAAATTACAAGAAAATATTCACCAATACTTGCCAACTTGAATTTATCACGTGCTCCCATTTGTTTAATTATTAATGAATGAATGAATAATCCTGTTATGAAAGCAAGTGTATGACCTTTTCTGCACCACATTACAGTATCTGAGATTGCTGCCTCATTGCCCAGTGACTCATTACTGGAACCTCACATTCCTCACATTACTGGAACAACACATATGTTGTCCTCACATGCAGTTATACTGCTTATAAAATAACAGAAGTATGATATGTTTTAATGGCCTAAATCAATACTCATATTTCTCTGTACATGAGATATATCAAATGAATCACTAGAGAGCTGAGATCCTCCAATTGTATACCAGGAATTAGAATACCTTTCTGTAGCACAGAGGTCTGTAAGACTGTATATCCAGGGCAAAACAGATTTAAGTTCATGTATTACGTAGTGCGCATCTTCATGTATGGAATTCATACAAGATTCCCTTTGATGTCCTCTAAGTAATCACACATGTATGTAACTTAATTGCTTCACAAAGAAAATGTATTCACACTCGACTACGTAAACACCCTTGACCATACCTCCTCTGGTGCTAGCTGACACTGCATCACAAGAGACATTGAAGAAGTGTTAGCGTAAAACGAATGTGTAAAGAACTGGCCTGACACCGAGATAGTTGTGTCCCAACATAAAACAGTTGTAAAACAAGAAGCTACTGACAAACGGCCTCACTCACTAGGGATGTGAGGTTTAGGTGAGAGCATAAGCCTCCAATAATTCTTTACCCTATTTCCAATGCTTTATCTTTTCAACCTTGAGCAAAATCACCCAGAGTGGGAAGAACTGGGAGAATGGAACAGTGCTGATATAACAAAACACCTTGTAATAACCCAGGCCGGCATCCAGCTGGGAAGCCAGAGATCGTAGTAGCATCACAGGGAGAAAACCCATCTATGAAACACCAACACCACAACTGGATCTCAACTTTTCATCAGGATCAAGGCAGCTGTATGCCAGAACCCACAAAAACATACAAGTCTCAGCAACAAATACACGATGTACTTTCAGGCAAGACAAAACTAGAAGGCACTAAAATAGCAGGAGGAAAGTAGACATGAAGGCAAGCGTAAGATAATCTTGAAAATCCTCTGAGCTGCCTACTGGCACAGCCCCCAAGTGAACTGCTGCCGTGGACTATGAAGATACCACTGAGGCTTGGCCTCTACCTGGACTGGTGCTTCGCTGTCCTCTTCTTCACTCCACTCCCCTTATCAACAGCTATTCCTCCAAACACAACACGGGCTAATGACATGCCCCAGTTTCAGGCATGAACTTCCCCTTCCTCTCAGTGCTGCTACCTAATCTGTCTTATCTGGAGGAGGACAGTTTATTTGTAATAATGCTTATCTTTCTCTCCAGGGGTCAGGAAGATTATCTCATTATTATTCAAACAGCTCTTCGAAGACTGAAAGAATTAAATCAATGCTATTAGTATAATTACTGAGAGCAGAGAGGAAACCATGCAATGGCAGTAGACAAAGTAGACTAGAAAACCAATAGTAGTTGTAGCTCTCAAATACAGCTTCCCGCAGTATGTCTTTCTTGCCCATGCTTGAATTCTTTCCTCACCCACAATGTTGTATACAGTGACTATGTGGGCAATTCGGTAACCAGTCTTTTGGCCTAGGGAGCCTTGTTTCCTTCCTGACTGCACTACTGTTCACATATTTGGCTTCTGGATCATGAGTGGAGAGCTTGTGTTTGCCTTAGGCCCAAATAGATCCAAACTTTGAGCCTGAGGGGCCTCAACTGTTGTTGTACTTGTCCGAGGAGAGTCTCAGCGTTTGTACACACCACGTTGCCTCTAAGCTACTTCTCTACCTGACACTTAACAAGCTCTCTCATCTGGAGAAAGCATCACAGTCATTTTCTTTTCAGAAAATATCTCCATGATGGTTTCTCATCCCTATGCCTCTTAATCAACAGGCAAATCCCTCATGCCCAATGGATATTGCCTTGGCCTGTCAAAGCATATTTAAAGCTTTTTTGGGACAATTCGGAAGACAAATGTGGAGCCTCAGAAAAGTTTCATATAACTTTTTAATTCACAGAGACGAAGGAGCCAGCTGCCCTGCTGAGATACTGCTTTCTTCATCACAGCCTAGACAGGCAGGACTCTCTACCTCATCCCACAGCAAAAATCACCTATGTCAAATACACCAATCCAGGGTTGAAACAAGTTTTCTTGATGAGAAAAGCTCCAGCAGCTGGTTGACATGTATTTAAACCAATGTTGCTGTAGTTGAAATGAATCAAGTCCCATACTAGCCGCAGTGCTGTTGTCACTACCTCCCACACTCCTGAGGCTGTACTCTGAGAGGTATTTACATGTCCTACAACAAAACAAATTGGAAACAAATGCTTCAAATCCTAATTTAAAAAAAAACAACCCTGTGTGGAAAAAAGAAATATTAAAAAGTACAAGGTCCAGTTTAAACAGAAATCAAATGGCAGTTGAAGATATCATAGACGGAACTACTTGTATCTAAAACATCATTATATTTAAGCCTGGCACAGTATGGTTGGAAACTGGAAGGTTTTAACAGAATCATGGGACATCCCCCAGTAATATGTTATTCCAAGTCCCATCAAGTGTGATAATCTCAATACTAAGGGGAAACTATATACATTCATATCAAGAGACAAATCCAGCATTTCCGCTTGTTTGATATCACCATCCAAATACATCATGTGCACAACAGGTACAGTGAATGTGCTCCCTATCTTCACAGGCAAGTAGTTCTATACTTGTGCTAGAAAAGGCTAAAGTATTTATTGCTGCCTCATATTTCATTCATTAACAGATTCAAAGCACAAAAAAAATTAATAAAATAACACAATCATTCAAAGTTATTAAAATAAAAAAAATCCTGTCCCTCTTCACTGAGAGGGGCAATTTATCAATTCAGCTGTCACTTAAAAACCTTTTTGAAAACACACTTATGTTCAAAGATTAACGTGTATGAACTATTAATGCTTCCTGTTTTGAAAATCTGTTTAAGTCATTTAATGCATTTCCAGTACTGGAATTCCTCTCTCCTTCGTGTGAAAATATATACTGTCATCACAGTAGCTTATCAGTTCTCTGAAGCTTTGAGTAATGCTCTCACTCCTGCAACTATATCTTTCCTTTACTGAAATTTAGCTATTCTGCTCTCTATAAACAACAAGGAGAACAATAAAGAGGTTACAGAATATTGTCAGTATACTGAATCTTTCGATTTAGCATCTTTGTATTCTGAATGGATGAAATAATGAAGACCTCACCTAAGTCACATAGTGTGAGAAAGGATACCAGGAGAGAATGGTAATTTCTGATGCCCAGACTCCTGCAGAATTTCATATGTGGGCCCTGCCTTCCTTAACATGCTGGATCAAGAAAGAAGGGCTGCAATTTGCCTGAATTTTTCATATAATTGCTGCCAGTTACAATGGGGATATATATGTTCAAATATCCTACCAAACTGGTCTTCAAAGACCAGACCTCCAGGGTGATCAGCAATTTTTCTGGAACTTAATTGTTTTTGCACATCTAATTTAGAGCACTGCAACAACAGAGCATTTTCAATATAAGTGTCAAGGAGACCCACTGCTTCGCAAGAAGCTTCAGGACCTGACAGAGGATAAACATGAAGTGAAATTTGCGAGTGGATTAATAACAGACATGGAGAGTGTTTCTACTGAGAAAGAGTGGTTTTCTGTTGTGTCTATGCTCTAATTTTAATTATTCTTAGAATAACTGGGGAAAGCAATGGTGTGAACAGGGTAATCACTAAGGTTAAATCCCAGCAGACCCAGATCATCTTCCACTGGGCTGAGAAGTGATGACATGCAAAAATTCACAAGAATCATGCAAGCAGCTGTAAAACTGGACTGCTGGAAGAGAAAAGAGTGATAAAGAAAGAACTCAGGAATAGCACTGAAAAGACTTCTGGAGGAAATACATATGAAAGGAAAAAGAACATATAAACTGAAATGATAGGGGACCGATAAGTGGGTTTTCCTAATGATCACAGCTTACATGCAGAAGACAGGAACAAATGAGCTCCAAGTTTGGCCTTGCTACCAACTTCCCGTGTATTCTCAAGTCAATTATGAGTCAGATTTCCACACTTAACAACAGCTGGTGTAAATGCCCAAGTTTTAACAGTCCAAGATATCACATATCTAAGCAATACTTACTTTTACGAACAGGTACTATCAGAGTAAGAACCTGCTCCTGTGAAATGCTGCAGCAGATTAATTAGTCAAAGTTCATGGTGATCTTGTCATAACCTGTCATATCATCTTTTCATTTGTAGCTGAATATCTTCATCCTCTGATGCAAATTCAAATAGAAAATAAAATCTAGCCACTTCCTAGAGGCATAAAATCAGACTTTGATGTTGGAAGCAGCTCTGAATTTGTGCAAGATGAACCTCCAGTGGTAAGTGTGCAAAACCATGGCTACTACTGTCACCAAAAAAATGAAGAAAACCTAACTGGAAGGAGCTGAGCACAGTAAAACACTTTCTACTTGCCTACCATAAGATAATAACATTTACCACAATGGTAAAAGCATTTTTCCTATTCTGGCACTTGGTTTTAATCTGCTTTCTCTTCTGGAAACACAAAAAGATAAAAAATTGAGGTAAGCATCTACGCACAGTTGAATGAAAAAGTCTGCCCTCACAGAAATTTGTTTTCCTCTATTTAAAAAAAAAAAACTCAGTAAAAAGCTGTTCCTTAGATAAAAATCAGTGGTAAAACTGCCTGAAGGTATGTAATGAATCACATCAAAACTACTTTTAATACACTCCCAAGTCAGAGCACAACCTTCAAACCTAATTCAAATTCAGTTAAATGTGCCTTCAACACAGATGACCCTGGCTCTGTAGCACTGGTGAAAATGACATATATTCTATAGAATACATAGAGAAAAATATTCAATTACTGTCTGCATCAAGCGGTATCAATAAAATTAATGGATTTGACTGAATTATATATTCTAAACTCTAACAGTTTGGAATTCATTTTTGATATGTTGAACTGTGTGCTATTGGATCTTGTTCTTAATATGCTGCTCTGAGGAGAAGGACTTGGGAGTACTGGTGGATGAGAAGCTCAACATGAGCCGGCAATGTTTGTATGATGGAGATACAAAAAGCTGTTTAGGTCTATCGCATAACTTGCTCAAGTGAGACATCCATATTTATCATCAAAGCTATAAAAGAACTGTCTAATTTGCCACTGAACCGAGTCGGCTAATTTACACCTCACAGTTATTCAGGAACAGAATCACAGAATCACTCGCATTGGAAGGGACCTTGGGATATCTATTATCCAGCCTCTTTGCTCAAAGCAAGGACAGTTGCTTCAGTTGTTTGTAAAGTCAGGATGCTCAATCCCCG
>Ga0181612_152049_pt1 | contig 20628 bp, 18 predicted proteins | sample HoacroProtozoa21_FD_119630 | JGI IMG/M metagenome (GOLD analysis project Ga0181612, IMG submission 119630) | Hoatzin crop microbial communities from Cojedes, Venezuel. Combined Assembly of Gp0051906, Gp0051904, Gp0051908
CACCTGCATTTTCCCTCAGAGGAAAAACTCCACAGCTCCCTACAGCTCACCATCAGGAGGTTCCCCTCACCTTGGACATGTGTGCCCTGTCATTCCACTGGCCCACTACATGAGTGGACCCTAGGCATCACGCAGCCATAAGGCTTTATCTCCTGGAGGGCCAGATCATCCTAGCTCTAGGCTACATCTGTAAGACACTTCACCCACATGCCATGAAGAAAACCTTTATGAGGTCAGCACAGTTTATAAAGCCATTTCATAGGTTTACTCCTGTTTATGCTAGTGGCCTGGGAAACAGTGGAGAAAATACATAAAGAGCAAAGAATAGACCTCTCCTTCAAGGGCAGTTATTCCTGGTCAGTCATAAGTTGAGGCAACAAAGCAGACAACTTCCCAAAGCCAATAATCCAAAGAGAAAAGCGAGGACAGCAGCTTGCCTATCAGCCAGTCCCTTGGCAGTTCCTAACTGACCGCAAAACCCAGCCGCCACGTACAAAGGCTTCCAGAGCTGCCAATTACCAAACAGCACGTATCCAGTAACTAAAAAAAAAACCAACAAAACCCCAAACCCAAATCACACAGATATTTGCTGTGGGGAACAGGAAAAGGAAAGATTTTGGCAAACTCTCAAGATCTAGAGCCAAGAAATGGCCAGTTCTCATACACACAATTCCACTCCTCTTTTCTTTCTGAAGATTTAAGTACATTATTACCCCTAAAAATCTAAGTTAAGTCCAAACCTTGACAAAACTGATGCGGCTTAAGACAGCCAATTTTAGAAATGCGCTTTCTGCTTGGCACTACCCATTCTACCCACTTATTCCCAGACTCGTCAGTATTTATCTCCTCAGAGAGTATCTCAGAGGACAGGGGCAGGCTGGATGCCTAGTGGCCCTAGATTACACTTAGAAAACCTCATTTGGAAGGGAAAAGGAGCTGTTCACTCCAGGGAAGGGGGCCCAGAACCTCAGCCCCACGTGCAGCAGTGCAGTACTGCCCCAGGACACGTACTTCCGCCGATCAGTGAAGAAGTTGGGCTTGTCAGCTTGCACAATGACCATGTCGAATAAGTCCCGCCAGTTCTTGCCAACCATGTGTTTCATTCCCTTGTCCCTAAGGGCAAAGGAACAGAAAAGTTAACAGATCCAGTACTCTTTTTCACTCAACACTGCATCTTTACAACAGTCTGTCCTAAATTTACTGTCATTTCAGTAACAGAGAAGAAAGCATAGACATTTGTGACTCCCCCAAGGCTGTGTCATTGCATGGAGTATTGATGTAATGCTTTGACTGTTTCGAGCTGTCCCACCCTTCCTCTTGTAGCATGGGAAGTCTAGAGAAGTCTAGCAAAAGCTGCTAGAGGTAAACCAAGTGGCAGCTTTGTAACGTGGTGGCCAGCCACAGCCTCATATCTTCTTCAAAAAGTGAGAGTCAACGCTGTGGAGAGAGCTGTGGGGTGCAACACTCACCACTACCAGTTCCCAGAAAGCACTCTCATCCTATGGCCACAAACACCACTACCAGTTCCCAGAGAGCACTCTCATCTTAAGGCCACAAAACCCTCTAGCATGCAACGTTCAGGTGCTCACAGGAGAGACCACACCGCACAGCTCTTGCTGTGCCGTGGCGACCCATCCACGTGCGATAACAGTACTCACACAAAACTAAAGGGACTGTTTGTAATGAGGAAGAGTTTCTTCTTATGGTTCACCAGTCGGTTTAGCACAGCATAGATTTCATCCCCATGCAGAATGTATTGTTCTATATTGGAATAAAACAGACATAATCGATCAAAAAATTTTGGCATAAGCCATGACCACATTTCTTTGAAAACAAAAACCAAACCTAGCCCCTATGCCAATAGGGATGCAAATGGCCTGAGTTAGATCCACCTCAGGCAGGCAGGTAGTGAGTGAACCACCACGGTGACAAAATGGCCTTCCTCATCCTCATCAATCCCATCTAGAGGGAAGAGAAAGACTGAGGAACTGAAAAGGCTGGCAAAAAAGAGGGTTGATACCAAACAGTCATATGGGACAGGCACAGCCACTCCAGGCGATGTTGCTACCAGGAGCTGTCTGTCCCCAAATGACCAGGAAGCCTTCCCAGATGGTGCCTTTGCATGTTGACATCATGCCAAGGACTGTCATCCCTTGCTTACAAGCTGAAGAAAAACAGAAACACAAGCAATGAGGTAGCAGTTTCCTCCATTAAGATAGATCCTCCACCTGGCCCTAAATACCACTTCGTTCTTAGTGCCACTCTACCCCTCGCCTGCCTTTAGGCATGCCACAATCAAGTATTTAAATAATTTCTGTGTCCCTCTGACTCCCGCGACTGCGTGTAGGGCCTACACAGTCATCTGACACAGAACACCACATAGTACAAGACACAGCAAGATGGACTTGGCGCCCGAGCTCTATTTAACTCACCCATATCTTTTTCAATCCATTTGTACATCACTCCTTTCACATGTACATCTCTAATAGCATCCTAAAGAAAAAGACAGGGAAAAAGTTTCAGTTTTACATATGGCATTCCTGCCTCCCAGCATGCAAACCTATTGCCACCACTGAGGACCAATACAGCAAAGGCACATCGCCTCTTCTTGCTGAATGAACAAAAGCTACATTAATGCTAAGCAGAGGACCTTGTACGTCAAAGCCCAGCAGCATGCCGAAAAGAAGAACACAGCTCAGCTGCTGCAGTATGAGGGGAGAAACCTTAAAACCTACCCATGAAAGAACAGGTTCCTTCCTGCTCCTGCAAACCAGCACATGTTAACACACAGTTACCAAGGCAATCAAGACTGTGCAACTCCAAAACCATTTACGGCCCCAAAACTGTACTGGCCTAGGCACTAGCTGGCTTTTCTTCCTCCCTATGCCTGTGCAAGCTCTGACCCAAAGGATGGGAGCGTGGCTGAAGCGAACAGCAGCAGAGGCAAGCATCTATGATTCCAAAATGCTCCCCGCTAGCCCAGGAGGACTACGGCTCCCGGCCCTGGATGGCCAGTGGGCACAGGCAGAGCAGAAGCTTCCACGAGGATGGTGAGGGGCTTTTGCCAAAACAGAGCTGCCCACTTTTCAGGAGGGAGGCAAGTTAAAACCGATATCGTCAAGGGCATCCAAATATCCTCTATTTTCCAGGCAAGAGGCAACACATTTTTGGACACACCCAACAGATTCTTCCCAAGTCTCCATCCAGTGGATGCCAGATAAACAAAACCATTTCCAGAGCAGCAACGCATTTTGCAGTGTTTGCACATGCAAACGCTTGTTTTAACAGCACCGTTTTCCTCCTTGACAATTTAGACAGGTAAACAAACACTGCCTTTTCCCAGGACCCTTAAATCCCTGCTACAGTACATGTGCTCCTTTGGGAGATGCCCTTTCAGACTGGATTCCCATGCTCGCTGCTGACATTGCTACAGTGACACCTGCACACAATGCTACACAGTCACCTGGTCTCATGGCAGTGCTGGTGACACCTGCTCATCACCCCAAAAATCATTTCCTTCAAAGCTGGGAGAGAACCAGAATTTACAACTTAGATGGGGGACGATGAAGGAGGAGGCGTTACCTCTTCAAAACAGAGTTTTGGGAGTCTCTGCACCACATGGATTTGAATCGTAAAAAGTCAGAAGTCACATCTCATTCACCAAGAGACTGCGCTATTGGAAAGAAACTGAACAAAAAGCAAACGCGCTAACAAGGAAACAACTTTCTCTTGACCAGCACTGGCGCTAAAAGCAAACAACGCTTTGGACTGGTGTCAAAACTACCTTTGCAGAGGAGAAAGAGATTCCACTGTGCTCCTTCCCCGTACCCTGCCCCCCAAAAAGCAAAAGAATTAAAAAAACCACATTTTGGTAGCCTGAGGTGGTGTCAAACAGGGCTCAAGAACTCCTCCAGAGGAAAGCTGGGGAAACTGTACATTCTAACTCTCAGACACAAAGCGACCAAACTGGAGTGACAGGATGACTTGGTTTACATGCTACTTTCAACCTTTACCACTGTCTCAGGGTCTGCTCTTTTGACTCAGTGCAGTGTCTCTAGGACTCCACCTGCTCCCAAACACACCGCGCTGCAATCAGGATTACCACTAAAAATTACAGAGGAGTGTCAGGTTTAGACAAGTCTCAGCCCACTGTGAGCCTGTGCTGCAATAACAGCTGGGGCTGTGCAAGTCCTCTCGGACACCTGTCTGCATAGGCACAGGAGGAACTCTGTGCTCATGTCCACAAACCATTTCTTTGCACTCACACTCAGGTACTGCAAAGGGATAAGTTTTTCAAAAATGTTTGTTTATCCTCATTGTACAGAAAAAAAGCAAGAACTCTTCTAGTGAGAGCACACAACAGCCCCCAGCTTTCCAGTACAGATTTCAGGCACTGGCACAGATTTTCTGTGGAGCTCTCTTCTCTGCCTGCCTCAGTCATGCCTCAGGAATGAGCACACCCCTCAGCAAAGGATGTGAAGACAAATGCCAGGATTAGCACTCGGGGGTTTTGGGCCTTGAGCACACCATTTGCCCAGTATTTAATATGTATTAGGTTGGGGCAGCCACCCAGCTGCTCTCAAGATTTCAATTAGGAACATGTCCGTTTTGACCACAAAAGAAGGTTCAAGAAGACAGTCTTGACAAAAGGCCCCAGGAGTGAGCTGTACCCCTTCTTCCCATTTTCCCCACCCCAAGAACGAAAACAACTGCAACAACTAACACCCTAGAAACACATAAAAGTCTTGTGGGAAACTGGTAGGCAAGCTCTTATCAAGCACCAACAGAAGGTCAGAACATAAGCCGTAATCCTCGGCTGCAGCTACGCTGACAGGGTGGATCCTTATCACAAAAGAAGTAGCACAGATGTGGAGCTCTATTTCCCTCGCAACAAGACAGAACAGCTTATGTATGGGCTGCTACCAGTGCATGAGCATAAGATTGCAACAAGGCACAAATCAAAAACCCCTCTTCACGGAAAAAGGCATGCAATAAGGCTTGGCTACCAAGGAAGATGCGTTGTCTGTCAACAGAAGTCACCCAGGGCAGCAATCTCAAGTGCTTACATCTTGCCTACAGCATAAACTAAGAAGTCAAACAGTACCCCCGACAATGCTGATAATCCCAGGCAGTCCTCTCAGATGCCAGGAGTTAAGCTGGAGGGGGCACAGTTAGCACCCTGGAGTAACAGGCTCTTGAAAGCTACAGTCACCCACTGGAAAACATCCCTAAAGGGTCAGACAGCTCTGCAGCTGCACAGCAAAGGGCTGGATTCTCAGAGCAGGCAAGGGCAGGTGTTTCACAACAATCGCTGGATAAAGCAAACTGTTTGGTACATGGTCAGATCAAGCCCCTTTGAAAAATGAGATATTAACAGCAAAACATAGAGCTTAAAAGTCTGCAGAACCAGAAAACATTTACACAAGCTTTGTGACATATTTCCCACGTAAGGACCTTCAACTTAACGAGCCTAGGCACTCCTGCAAGAGATAATGTACAGCAACACCAACCCTGTAGGACAGACAGAAACCTAACATGTTCTGAAAACACAGCTTTGAATATTCCCTGGTAATGCTTTAATCTAAAGGGGCAACAACGCTGTCATGTTAGGCCATTCACTAACAGCCCCTTGGGTTTGGGTGCTGCAGAGCTCACCAGTGCTAACAAGCCAAAGAGCTCACAATTCTGATGTGGTATGAGCTATGGGGCAGTCAACATCGTACTTACAGATATATCCTTGTAAAGATGCACCTGATCAAACTCAATGCCATGAGTTATGAAGTAATCAATGACTGATGAGAGCAGCGTCATTTCAGGAAGAGAAAAAATGTCCATAAACTGCTTAAGTGATGGACCCTGGAAAGCAAAAAAATGTAGCAGACACATTAAACAAAAAATACTCGGGGGGGGGAATAAAAGCAAAGCCAATAAACAAACTCCTATCACCCAGTACCATCTGGAAGACATTCCTGGCTAACAAAAACACTAATGTGGAAAGTCCCAGCCACTCAGCAAGTACTCTTCTCTCCTCAACCAAAATACTAACCCAATGTATTAACACTTGACAAGAGAGAAGCTTCCCCTTCACAGAAACCGGTAAACAAACCATCATTAACACCATGGGGTGGAGGCGGAGGAAGCGGGCAGTCAGTCCTAGACACTAGCTGTTATTTCAACCCCATGCCCTTTGCTTCCCACCTGGCCTCTTGGCATTAATACAGATGCCCGCAGACAAGGCTCTGCTACAGAAGCAGCTATGGCCATCACGCCAACCAGCAGTTTGTCAGTGCCTGCCTGCCCCTGAGTCGCTACAGAAAGCCCGGAGTGCGCACAAAGAAGAAGAAAAAGATCTCCAGCCCACCCAGCAGTCAGGTGGAAGTGGACAACTAAACCTTGGCCGAGGAATAACTCACCTTGCATTAGGCAAGGTTGCAGCTCTCCCATACGTTTGCTATTTTTGTTTACTATCAATCACAAACCTATCAGCACGTTGACAGCCACCTTTGGCTCCAGAGAGGCCTTCCAGTAAAATCGAGCTTGTTTATGCGGTATGTACCACCTGCGCAGAGGACTATGGTGAGCCCCACTGGTAAGCTGAAGCTGGAATCAATTTTTTCATCTTTCATCGCTGAAGTGCCAGATCAGCCAAGGGAACAGTTACTAAGGTCCTCTACGTGAAAAGCAGTTTGGGAAGTGCACGGACCTCCCAAGGAACTGAGTCACCAGAGGTGCCCTGGCAATCCAGTTGCATCATGCCTGTGCCTGTGAGCTTTGAGCAATCCGTGACTGACAGCCGCCAAGTCGCAACTCTCTAGGATAATAGTGGTCCACATCAGAAGGCACTTATTATAGCTATGTGAAAGATAGACATGAAAGCAGCACCTGAAAGATCACAGAAGGTACACGTGGTGGAAGCTGATGGAGCGCACATGCTGCCTGATGACAAACCTGTGTCCCTGTCCTGTCAGGATGTAACAACAGTAACATCTCCCGTTTAGTCTGGTCTTGTATGGGTAGCACAAGAGACTCGCACTCTGCTTGCAGCACTGCTGTCCAAAGGCAGTATTGGGACAGCACAAATTGGGGTCAGGAAGGAAGATGCAGAAGGGCAAAGGAATGACAAACAGAATTTTGTTTGAGGTCTGTTACCAAAAAATGCTGCGATCAACAGCTATGTTGGTGTGCTGAGGGTTATACAATTTCTATCCAGCCAGCCAGCCAGCACAGGACAATGTGACCCACCGCAGAAGAGAGCGCAAAGAACACCCTCTGGTTTGGGCCACACATTGCACACAGCTGTGCTGCTTAGCAATGCTTGCTGAATCCTTTCAACAGACATTTGTCCATTTTGATGTGTGGTTGCCAAAAGAACATTTCTCCCACTAGCACAACCAAAATTTCCTGAAAACAGCCTCCACCTTTTCTCCTGTTCAGGGATTCAGGGAAAGCAGCAGGAGGGACACAGACAGGCAGTTCCTACTGAAATCACTAGGTATGGGATGTAGCAGAGCGCAGAAGAGCGATGACCTGTCTCACCAAGACCTTAAGCACAGAGGAGACAGTTCAATGCTCAGTGTTAACAGCAAAGACTTATCTTGTAGGTTGTCAACTCTGATTTCATTTGCGTGCCTTATGTCATCATCCTACAAGGCAAGTCCAGCCTCCCCCCCTCCCTTTAGATGCCTCAGCTTCCTTATAGCAGACATACTGACACAAGTCCGGATGAAAACTGGACCATAGTTCTAGAAAGAATGCTACATATGCTTTTTCCACAACACCCATAAGCTCCACTCTGTCATTACAGGCCAGCACTAGTCCTGCCAGCGAAAGCCACACTAATTGCATTGTCTAACCCTGGGCAAGATCTGTGCCTGCCTCCTGCAGGTGCTGGGATGCTGGCAGGTGTCCACACACTCCTGCCAACAGAGGATCAAGAAAACCCTTAAGGGAGAATTACATACTTCAGCTATGTCAGTCCCACTTGCCTTGTTGCCTGGAATCCCTGACCTAGCAGACCTTCCTGTTACCCATACAGGTGGCGACATCAGCACAGCAGACTAAAAAGGACAAGGTCAAAGATGCCAACCCTATGAATAGTATCCGCTGAGTGGGTCTGAAGAGGTGTGGAGGGGGGATCCCCTTCATGAAGGAAAAAACCCAACCCAAAACCAAAGAGAGAAAGGCACTGCAAGCACCCTGCTGCTACACACACCTACCCCCTCCCACAAAGCTCACTGCAAACACCATCACTGCAGGCTGCCCTGGGAGCCTGGGAGCTAGATTTGGCCACAGAACAAGCAGGGAACATCTCCCTGTCAGGCTCCAAAGCCGTTCAGCTCTAGCCCAACAGCCCGGGTGTTCAGGAAAGCTTCATAGATGGCTTTCACATGCTAAACTGCTAAATAACCTCTGGGGCAAATTCCCACTACAACAAAACCACACCGTGCAGCTCACCAAGAGACTGAGCCTTTTGGAGTCCAGGGAAGGCTGGAGTCATTTACATGCTCACACAATTCACTCTGTTTTCCTAGCTGTTAAAAGAGCTGCTGCCTCACAGCAGTAAAGGGCTTAATACCTTGCCATAGAAGTCACTCATCTGGTACAGGGGGATGTGCTGCGTACCACCGTAGAGTTCGATTACCTCTTCGTCAGGCACTGGTTTGAGCCCTCTAGACAGAAAACAACAGTAATAGTTTGTCAATAATCACCAGTCTGCACAGAGCTACACATTGCAGAGAAAGAAAAGACAGACAGGCTCCTTTCTAAAACTCACACATTTCTCTTGCACAAAAGAGAGCGCCAGAAAGCCTGACAGCTCCATGGTTTCTTAAGACTCACATAAAATCTTTCCCGAGACATTCTTCAGATACCTTGTTTGCTCCTTCAAGTTAATTGAGGGGCTGTACCCACATTCCAGCAGAGTTCAGACAGCGGCTTCTCTCTGTATGCTGTCAATCTGCTAACAGGACTGCCGCACCAAATCGGTCCCACGCCTGACTTGGGCCGCACTGGGTAACTGTAGTTTTGGAGCGGTTGCTTCCACGAAGTGTGTCACCGTTAAATGCAAAGGTGTAGGAAAAGACCTTTCTGAAAACGGCATTTCCTTCCTATTCAGTTTTCCTAAGCAAAACAAGTTCTTAGCTAAGACTGTTCAACAGAGACTGCTGTTTCTCCCCAAAACACCGCAGTCACAGGTATGGCTATGAGCTGTTCACCGTTCATGAACATCAGATTATCTGACTGCTGCAGGCTTTGCCTCTTGCACAATTTTTGATGGCTGTTTACTTAAGCAGTCAGCAACTTTCTCCTCTCCTATTCAATCAAGGTAAGGCCTCTGAGAAGTCAAAAGTTGCCTCAGTTTTGCTCAAAAGCAAAGGACAGTTTAGGAAAAGGACACTCCAAGAAGGGCAGTTACAAAAGGACACTAGGGAAAAAGAAGTTTAAATGTGTTCTTGCTAAAAGTCTCTTTATGAAGCTGAAGTGAAATATGGGGCAGTACCAACCCCCTTTTCCCATCCCCCAAAAGGTAGCACTCAAATAAGCCAATTCTGTCTGATTATGAAACTCCCTTCTTAATATTCTTAGTGTTTACTGTAACTGAAGCTTAACAGCAAAAGGGCAGAGTTCAAGAAGAAGAAAACATTGGCTTCCATGCTCCAGAAACACAATACAGATTTACAGGAGCTTTGGTACTGACATCTACGAATTACTACTTCTTACGCACCGATCCCACTCTATTTTGTGGCAAGGTTTTCCCTCAGTCTCCAGTCTGACAACTTTTTGGAGAAAAGTTTGCTCTGCACTGTTTCAGCCAGTTATTCCAAAGCACACCCAGCTCTCCTTGGAGAGCAACAGAAGGAAGGAAAAATAGGACAACCTAGGCCTTAAACTAAGCCCAGATTCTGACGTGTCATTACTTTATTGACACGTCTGCACTGCTTTAAGATTTTATTGCACATCCAGACCACTCTTCTCGTAGCTTTGTGACAAGGCACAGCACACCACTGCTGGGATACGCTCCTGCCTGGAGAAGACAGACGTGTATGTGGACCACATATGGAGGGGTCCTTTCCTGGTTGCACTGTTTGCTCACAGATGTTAATCCAGGCACGCTACAGCTGCAACTCAGACACCACGTGGAGTACGTGACCAGATATGCCATTCACCACTACAAAAAGCTCCAGGTCTTCCCACCCACACTTGGCTTTAAATGCTTGAGAAAAATAACTCCCTGCAATTATATGCCAGGTAAGATTCTGGAGCAAGTGCAAACAGGATAAACCAGATAAGACTGAGCATACACTCAGATTTAGTAATCCAACTTTGCATATGTGGGCATTTAGAAAATGATTTTCAGCATTGACAGACCTATATGCCGTCCCCAGCTGGACATAATGGAAAGCATCGATCTTCATCAGAAGACTCTGTGATAAGGGATAGATATTTACTGTTAGAATTGGGTAGGTTTACACTAAAACCTTATTTAAGTTTGAAGTTCCACACAAATGACATTTAGAAAATAAAATTCAATATAAACATCCCACATGTACATACTTCAGGCTGCATTTACTCTACAGACACTTTTACACACACTTATCCATACTGTGACTTTTTATTGGCCTCTCTGGCAAAGCCTATATTTCTATGAGCTGAAATACCACTGTCTGTTACACCCCAAAGTTTGCAGACAGGGATGCAGTTGAAAAACGGAGAGAACAATGTTTCTGTGCCTCAAGACAGTCTCTTCTTATCTCCCTTCCAAAAGCAGACACATCCCAAAAGAGCTTTGTGTGCACAAGAGATCTGTTTCTCCTCACATTTATCTTATGCAGAACTAAGTGGGCAAGTTTTGGCTTAGAGTGCAGCTGCGCCCAGTCATTTTCTTTACACAAGAGCTCTCCCCTCCACCGCTTCTCCCCCTCCCCAATAGACATTTAATCACAGGCGTTCAGGAGCACACTGGGCTGGTAACGTTAGAGCCTTCTTTGCATTTTTTTGTATCAGACTCCCCTATTCATGAGTCATCCATCATTGTGAAGCTGTAACACAAGTTCTCAGGGCATGGAAAGCAGCCTCTCACTAAACCTGCATCACTCTCCAACTCGGGTAAGGACACAGCATCAAACTGTTTGTGCCGTTTCTACCACAGTGCAAGGTAATTGATTCCGCAGAGCATCCAGAGCCTTCAGGCACCTTCTTTTATCATGATACCGTATCAGTGCGGCTTGTTACACCATGGGCAGACCTCCCACTAGCTTGTGAGGAGTGCAGGCAAATATGCTGAAAGATCTACTTACGCACTACCCAGTTTTTTTATGGGTTTTGCAAACTCTCATCCTGAGAAACGAGAGTTCTCACTGTCTACTCACTCAAAGGGCGCTTCGCTTGGCTAGGCTAGTCGCCTCTGTGTTCCTCTGATTACTAGCCAGAGATTTCAGCGGAGAAACTTTGGTATCTCACAGATTTACTTTTCACTTTGTAAAGTGAGAGGCATGAGCGATCTGCTGCCATGCTGTCACCTCAGCTAGGACAAAAGACACAGGAAAACTCCATATAGTTTTCTTCCTCATTGTCTTTTTTTTTTTTTTTCACCGCTGGAGAACAGCACACACACTCCAGCCTGTACTGCCCACTTCCCTGAATTTGGTCAAGGCTCAACATAAGAAAGCTACTAAAGTGAAGCAACTCTCTCTGCTGTGCTCCCACCTGACCGCCCGGCTGCAGCAGCCAGCATTACATCCCTGGGCATCAGGCTTTCAGGAATCCGTCCAAAGTACCAAAAAGGGTTGAAGCTAACGCTTGCACTTCGCCTGCCCGTGCCTCTAAGAAGCATGCATCTCAAGTAGCATGGTTCTTTTTCCAAGCAGTCCTATTATTCGGGGTGGGGGGTGGGGAGGGCTTCCTAAAGCATTCTCCTAACAACTCCTTCCTATTATTAGAGGAAGACAGAATGCCCCTGCTCCTGGCAAGTACTTGTAGATGCAGGAATGAGGCTTTTTGTTCAAATTTCCCGAAGGACACAAATGACCACACAAACAAGCTGAGTTTTCTATTAATTAGCTTGCAGAATTAACTGACTTTTAAATTGGTGAGGCTGTTTACCAGAGGCCTTTGCGAGAATGTCCCATTCTGCTGAGGCTACGCAGACACAAAAGACACCTTCCCCTTGGAAGGTTTATAAGCAAGACGACCCCACGCAATGAAAAGCACAGCCACCGGGACTATGTATTTCACTGATGGTTTGGTGATCGATGTTATTGTAAGCAATGAGAGAAAGTATTTCCACTAAAAACATAATGCAATGGAAGACAAAGCCCAGGAGACTGAACTTTGTACAGCTTACCTTTTGTACATCATAGTGAAGTCCACGTATGGCAAACCCTGGGATGTAGTCATACTTCCCAAGACCTTCTGGATACTGGGAGACAGACAGCAACATCATCAGAGGCATAAGCACCTGCTTATCAACAAAACTATTTCACATGTTGTGCTGGCTTAGTCCTACTAGTTGTCTCACCCCAGGCATAAATCGACCAAGGAACAGGAGCACTTCATTTTGCCCCTTCAAAAAGGTAAGTGGATGAGTGGAGAAAGACCTAAAGCATCAGGATCCCCAAAACTACTGTCTCTCATGTAAGGGACACTAGTGAAAACGTTAACAGATTCACTCATGCAAAGAGGACGCTTCTAGTAAGCTCCATTCAACCCATATATTTGGTAAAGCAATGGCACTGCAGAGCTCCTCTAAAAAGAAAGATATGACGAGAAGAAAATGCACAGACTGGTCACCTATCGTAAACAGGGTGTCCATTCATGGACATGCTCTACAGCATCATCCACATTGCGTTGCACGTGTCAAGCCCTGTACGGCATCAGTGTTCGCCCACCGTTCATGTTCATCCACCGCATGCACCTCGAACCAGCAATTCTATAGGCATTATTTCCAGTTAGGTAACACAGACTAGACCTTTCTAGACTAAAGTTCCTGCTCCATATTTATAAAACCTCACGAATACAGAGCGTGGTAAATTGTCTCAAAGGAAATTAATTCCATGTACAAACAAAACTTTCTGCAATCAAAGATTGTGAAACATGAAATTCATCTCAATAAAACAAGTAATTGACACATGTACACAATGTCGCATTTTGCAAGGACGTTTGGGGCATCACAAAGACAAGAGTAAGATTAATTGAGTGGAAATTCTTCGCACATCATTACCTTGAATTGTTCTACTAGGATGTCTCTGGCAGTGTTGAAAATCATAGAGTGTAGTAAATTAGAATATTGTGCTAATGTGTAATCATAGTCAAAGCCATATATCTCAACATCTCCCAGGCTGATCTCGTTGTTAGCGTAGATAGCGGCCGGGTTGAGGAGATTGCAGACTCCTGGTGGAAGGAGATCTAAGGGAAGGGAAAGGGGAGAGGTTAGAGAAACTGAGAGGATCACAGTGATTCCAGCTTTTCATTCTGGACCTGACAGTGGCTGGGAGTACTCCACAGCAGCAGCAAAGAAGCACGGTGCTGCTGTCAAAGGCTGCGGCCGTTAACCCACTCAAATAATCCTCCCCGTGAAAAAACACACTGTGAAACCTCTGGCTGCGTCTGGTGACAATGCTAACCACTTTCACAGCAAGACTGACCTTTTGCGTCAGGAAGCCGCAAAACAATGTCCTCGGGTCTCTGGCCTACATCAAGCAAAGCAGACCCAAGATTTTGAAGTGTCAAATTTCTAGCTCACAGCAGCTATGTTTTCAGCACACTCACTAATGTGAAAGGTAGCTGCAATGTATCATCAGAAAAACAGGCGTCCCTCACTTAAAACTTGAGCAAGACAAACAGGCTAACTCTCCTCTTTGAGAAATCCAGATTATTTCAAATTAGAGATTTTGAGGTTTACCTTTTGGCACTTTTGTTTCTCACAGAAGCAGCCAGACTTCACAGAGCAATCCTGCAGATACCGTTAGGGCTTTTTTTATTATTATTAATGGGCAGGATAAAACAAGGTTTTGTAAAAACACCAACAAAATGTAAAAAAAAAAAAAAAACCCAACACATTAAGCTCTGCTCTTGGAGCATGTACTGCAGATAGCACCGAATTATCTGCTTTCCTCTGATAAACAGTTGTGGAAACAGCTCAGTCCTTGCGTGTGGTTTGTCACTTCAAAACAGGGATACTGCCCAAGATGCTTGTGAATAACACTCGGCTCGCCCGACCAGTGGGAAAACGGGGGTTAAATGACCTAGCAGCCTGAACTACCTGTGTATCCTTTTTCAGAGCAGAGAGCTCTAGCTGCACGACAATGGAGAGACAGGAACCGACCCTCCCCAGGCTTCCCGCTCCACCAGAGCTGTCCATTGCAAGATGAGAAGGAGTAATAAAAATAGTTCCCTGTAGAAGGTTGCCTAGTCACATCCACAATGGGGTACAGAGAGGAGGAGACATTTCCTCCCCCCTCCAAAGACGGGTAATTTTCTCTTTGAATGACTGGAAAAGTGCAGACATTTTCCAGATCCTACACAGCATCAGTGGGTAGGACTTTTTTTTTCCCTTCCTACCTGAACTTTTGGGTTTTAGCAAGAACCCCTGTGCCGGTTCTTTAGTGCTTCCTTGCTACAAAACCAAGTTTCATCTGAATCTAGAACAAAAAAAATATTATTAGAAAGAGATACAATCCATTCCCAGTAAAGACTCTGTCTAGAATGATTACAGAATTTAGATAAGAGTCCAAAGCACATTTGCAAGCACTAATACAAAGAGGTGATCACAGAGGATTCAGATACATCATAATACTTATTTTTCGGGGAAGAGACGCATTACAAAACATACCAACCCTCTCTCCTAGCTGACTTTCTTTTGGCCTTCAAATGCAATTCACCAGATCAACTAGAGAGGAATTACAAGCAAAGAAAGTAGTATTTTAAGGCAGGAGGGCTGACTTACTGGCTGCACCGTGAGAACAAGAGCCCTCTGTCAGTGACACTGCTGGTGGCAAAGTTCCTGGAAGCGGCTGAAGAGAGTGGACACCATCAGAGTACTTTCCACTGGGATTTCAAGAGATGGGAAACGTAAATAGGATTTGGATGATCACAGCTTTCATCCTCTTACCATAAATGCTCCCTGCACCATAACCAAACAGAGCTCCACTTCCTGTCCCCACCTCCAGACACCTTGGGGGAAGATCTTTTTTGAAGCATACACTGGGATTGGCAGGGCGTTTTTTTTCTTCCTCCCAAGCAGTGCTTTCCTCTCCTAATGAGAGCCCTTTTTTTTTTTTTCTTCCACAAGCGCATCCCACTTGCTGCTACCGTATCCCTATAGAGAGGTCAAGCTCTTCCAGCATTCACCATTTGCTAACAGATTTATGACAATGCATTTTGATTGTCTGAGAGCAGTGCAAAATACCATTGCCTGGACCTCACCTCTCCTTTACAGCAGACATGAGTCCCATCTAGATTCAACAACATATGCCATCCACAACTCTTGAGAAAACACGATCAGGAAAAGCTAAGGGAGCTGTATGATCTTGTAAGAATGGAATGGTCGTCTGAGATTCGCCAAGCACATGAAGCCAGTCTTATCTGTGATCAGAAGCATAACCAGTAACTGTGCCACAGTATGATTTACGAAGTATATTTAGACCCACTGGATGAAGTCATACTCCTCCCTGCCAGCCTTCAACGTACAGAGCCTCTCTGCTGTTCTCTGACAGCCTCCTGCCCAGATCATTTTACCCCACTCAGACATTTTGTCACTAACTGGCACAGCATGTTCTCTCTTACCTCATAAGGCCCAAGAAAAGACACATACACCAGCCAAAACGCTTTATCACCCTTGCCTCACACACAGCGTGTTCCCTACGCACACTTCCTCGAGCACCGCACATCTCCTTGCTGTGTTTCCTATCACACATCATCACCACCAAACCAACTCACAGCAGCTTGCTGACAGCTTGCTCTTTCCACGCCATCATCCTCCATCTTAAATCTGCGGTAGTTTCAAAGTCACTGATCTCCTAGAGAGAAGGAAAAAGCTCTGGGTTTCAGTCCGCAGACTCATGCTGCACATTTTGCTTAGTGTGTATGTCCACTTGCAGCATCCTCCTCCACAGAGCAGTGGGTGTCAGTCTCCTCTTTACGCTCGTGCAGTCTCTGCGCGTTCAAACTACTGCAGGGAAGAGAGTGAACCTGGGCGCACATGCAAGATGGATGTCTGTATGAGAGCCCAAACATGCCTGGCTTACTGAGAAGAAGTTTGGGGTTTTTTGTTTGTTTTGCTTTTTTGTGTTGTTGTTGTTTATATTTTTGGTTTGGTTTTTTTTAAGATAATCACCTGGGTGGTTACAAATTCTGAGTGTTTAATCAAGTCCTGGGTGGCAGAGTTGGGCTCTGCTGCTTTGCTGACGTTCAGCACTTCATCTGCCAGGTATCTTTGTCTCAGCTGGCGTGGCAATTGTGGAGTCAAAACAAACAGACGACACCCTCCAGAAGCCCATGCAGATGCCATTTTTCAAGAACGATAGCGTTTACTTTTCCTCTGCCAAGATACTGAAACAGATTGCTGGACAGATATGATAAACTACAGCAAGAAAAAAATAAAATGAAAACCAGTTTTGGTTATTAAAAAAAGAACAATAATCCCAACTGCTCTTTCCCTCTGCGTCCTAACTGGAAAGGGAGACAATAACACAGTTAGTCATAGTCTACTCAGCACTTCACCCAGGAAGTATGATCTAAGGGAGAACCAGCATGCGTACATCTGAGGACAGTGGGGAAAAAGCAGATCTTGCAATTGATACAAACCCCTGGAATCTGCACACTTGCACAATTTGCTCCGGTTTGCAACTCTGACGGTTTTAAAGGAAGTGTCTGCATATCTGTGCTACATGGTGAAACTCAGCAACAAAGGCAGACTGCAAGAAAGGGTGTTTGATCTCATGCATTTTTTACACCTGGGTGTAAATGCAAGGTAAACACACACCATCTCCCTCATTGTACCACTACGAGGCCCAGAACAACTGCTTAGATCGGAATATCTTCATGACAGCACAAGTGCCTCTTTCCAGGCAAGAGCCCCCATTGTTAGAAAGCAGTATCACTCGATCCCCAGCGCGCCAGCAGAGATGGAAACAAAAGCAGGTAATTAACTACGAGCAGCGGTTAGAGACGCCAAGACACCATATGGCCCCTGCTGATGTGAAAAACGCTGCGGCTGGGAGGTGCCAAGCACATCCCGTGCATTTCTGGGCTCCTGGGGGTACTGACAGCCTCACGCAGGACATGCTCCTTGTGCCTGAGCACGTTAGTGAAGAATAATACATTAAAAAGGCAGCTTGCACCCCTCTCACACCCTTTGTACTCCTACAGGTCCAGCACAGCAAACATCTGCGCCAATTTCTTTGTAAGACTGGCAAGGAAAAGAACGATACTGAAAAGCAGATGGCCACCATCCTCCACGTTCTGCATGAATCAAACAGTTCCCTTTGCTCACGCTGACTTGCTTTCTAAAGATAAACTGCCAGCTTCCCTCCCTTCCAAGTATCTCTTTATCCTGTTGAAGTGTTGATTTTAGCATTCCCACAAAGCGCTCCAACCAGCCATAGTAGATGCCTCTACCAAGAGGGTAGGGAGAGGGAAATACTACTTACAGAACATTAAATGATAGAGGAACCATGATAAGAGCGTGTTGAAAATTACTCTGGAGCACAGTGTTGAACGTATGCCATTATGCCTAAATATTTTTAGATTTCTCGCCAATGAAATCCATATGAACTAAAAGCAATATTAAAAAATACTGTTTCATTCCAAAACAACATTTTTCATATACACAAAGGCACTAGAGAAATGCTGCTATAAGAGTTCTTTACAAGGAAGATCGTTCACATTTAGGAAAGCAGAAGTGGGAAGTTAACATAACTGATCGCACTTCCAGTTCGGGGTGCCGATTGTCACTCGGTTCCCAGTCCAAGCCCAATCTGTAGGTGCCACAGCTCGTGAAACCTCCCTCAGCGATTTGCAGGGCATTTATTATCGCAGCACCAGGCTTGTTCCCTGGTTTGGCAAAGACTGAGGCCCTTGCATCTTTGTGCCAGTGCGAGATTAACGACCCATGCAGAATCAAAATGTGCCAGATTGCAAAAACCACCTCTGCACCACACGAAAATCACCATGCAATGATCACACAGGAGCGTCGTATTCTCTCCCATTCCCAAATGCGATGGGCACATGTTGCTGACTGCAGCTTGCGTTATTCAGATGCAAAGGTATCTCTTGATCCACATAAACTAAACAGAGCGAAGACTCTCTCGCTCCGAGAGACACCTCCGAACCACACCTCAGCGTTACCAATGCCTAACCAAGTTCTTGCTATCTGCAAACTTGTCTCTATTCTCAGCGGTTCTCGCGTTTAACTCTGCTTGTCATGCAGAGGCAAGAAGTTAATAGTTATTTTAAAGGTTCCTTAAGAAAGCTGGTTTATTGGAGCCACGTTTACAAGTCTGAAAGATCTAGGAAAAACCATACACACTTGCTTCCAGTCAAATCCTCACTTGCTTGTCAGTTCCACTGAGTTTCAGGGCTCGATGTTTCCTAGAGTGCAGGACTTCGGGCATGGCCTACTGAGAGAGCATGTCAGTCTCCCTTGACACTTCAGATGCCATCAAACCAGAATACAGCAAGTCTTGCTCAACACCACCCCCATGACAAATGCAATTATACTTTTCCTTCTGGCAGAGAAAAAAGCACAAAGTGGAAGCACTATTCTGAAATTCTGACAGGTAATGGAATTTGGTCTTAAGAGTCAAAGTTGCAAGAGGTAGGGGGGAATAACGAAGAGAATGGCTTCTCCTGAGCCAACTCTAAGGGGAGATTTTACTTCAGCAGCTATGCTGTGCCCTCATTCGTATCACCACAGCCAAACCTGGCAGAACACAGATGTGTGTTTCTACAAAGCTGAGAACCTCCACCGCCTGGGCTCTGGCCACCAAACTGGTACCACCACTGAGCTTCACTGCACGGAAGCTCTTGCCCTGCGCATCCTGCCCTGTCCAACTCGGTCAGCATTTCTCACTGGAATCCCCTCTGTGCAAAAATGCAGCATTGCTCTATAAATCAAGCCCTAAGCAAGGCCTGGTTTGAAGTCACATAATAAAGTCTCCTGGCAGAGACCTGCTCCAAAACCAATAACTGACAATATAGGACAAAGGACTTCACGAAGGTGGCATTTCAGAGAAGGAAGGAGAAGCAGGCTCCACAGGATTCCTCTCAAACTCAGTGCTGATGAGTATTGAGACGTGACGACGTTTTCAAACCCATAACCCAACCACAGGCATTCACTTTTACATCAAAGCTAGAAATCAAGAACAAAGGAACAGACTGATGCCTCTTTTTGCACGAGTCAGTTCAGCTGTTAAAGCAGCAATTTAAACCAACCTGGACCAACTTTGTTTATGCCTCTTCTTGACAAGACTTGAAAAACAGCACAGTCTTGAAATTTAGGTCTGGGGAGCTATTCTTTAAACAAACAAGCGCCTTCTTATTCAACATGTCTAACAGTTACCTGAAGGTTTGTAAAGAGGCTGCTCTGTAATGCACGGGCTACTTCACCTCACTTCATTTTGCATTGAGCCCTGCAGATCAGCTCTCCATCTCCAGTAATAACTGTATCTCTTGCATCCCAGCGGAGTGTAACTACATGAATGCAAACGTCCCAGTCTGTCACACAGTAAAGTGAGCATTTTCCCACGGGACCATGGCACAGCCTATTAACCTACCTGCCTTTATGGTTTCAATACCACTACGGAAAAGAAAAAATGCTTTTGAGGATATGACGGTCCAAACACCACTACAGCTCTTGCAAGCTGGAATTTCTTTCAAGCGGTGGGGCTAAAACCCCAGCTCAGCCTTGGCGCAGGGCCTTAACGCGAAGCTCTGGTCCTCTGTCGGCACCCTGCGCTGCCTTCAGCGGCTCAGGCCAAGGAGCTCACGCCCTGCGAAAGCTGGAACGCAGCAGGCCAACACCCAACGGATCAGCGGCCAATTCCTTTACATCTGTGCATCGTGAAGGGCTTCAGATTTTATGTCAAATCTCAGGTACTGGGAGGTGGGGGAGGAAGGAATGACAGAACTTGTCAATCTTGGAACAGTGAAACAGTTCTTCCAGGCGCCTGTGGCTGGCTACCTTCCTTCTCCAAGCCCTCAGATAAACCAAAGCTAATGGAGCGCTATTTAACTGCGGGTACAAAGCCACGCTTCCTAGCTCTCTTCCAGTGCATCCCTTCAGCGCTCCAAGAATCAAGAAACCGGCAGGAAATAGTTCCCTGCCCTTATGCCACAAAAGCTATTTTTTCACATTTTTGGGAGAGTTTAATACCGTGGAGGTTTGCCGCTGCCAAAAAGACAACAATCCCGCTTTACACGTGGACAGACTTGGTGAGTGGCACGAGTTTTCTCCTTGCTTAGCAAGATTTCGGTGTCCCCGATGGAGCCAGGTAGCTTCTCGGCCAGGGGAGCAGACGCACGCGAGCAAAAGGCGTTTCGCACCCCTGAGGCAAACCGCGCTCGGGCTCAGGGGACACACCAGCAGCTGCAGCACCAGCTGTCCGGGCGGCGAGGCAGCAGCTGGACCCC
>Ga0181612_107603_pt1 | contig 20621 bp, 9 predicted proteins | sample HoacroProtozoa21_FD_119630 | JGI IMG/M metagenome (GOLD analysis project Ga0181612, IMG submission 119630) | Hoatzin crop microbial communities from Cojedes, Venezuel. Combined Assembly of Gp0051906, Gp0051904, Gp0051908
CTACCAACATCCTAACAGCTATGGCGATGCTCGACAAAACTAGCTGTTCTTCATCTGAAATTCAGAGAGCTGATTGACTGCAATCCTCAAGAAAATTAGCTTTAAAAGTCTATGAAATTGCACTCTTAAAATTGTATTTTGAGATTTTGTCATTAAAAACAAAAACCCTTGTGTTTGAGCTCCTGTAGATAAGTGATCAGCATCTTCTGTTGTGGAATTCGCGTTCCCATGCTGTTTATAGAATCACAGATTTCATTGAATGGAGTAATCTGAAACATAGTGTAATATGGTTTGTTTCAGTGTCTTTAACAGAAGATGTCAGTCTTCTGCGAGGAGTATGTGGTACATCAGTGGGGGACAATGGAAATAGTACAGAGAAGTTTGTGTAACAAATCATTGCTTTGGTTGGAGGCTTTGGGGGGAAAACCATGCATTAATATGTACGTTAATAGGAACTTCAAAAACAGCAAATAAAATCATGGGGAAAAGCAGTTCTTAATGAGCCGTATGGAGAGAAAAAAAGAATTTGAAAAGCATTGGTGTTTGTTTGGCTTGTAAACTGAAATTGAAGAAGTTTTATTGCAGACATCTGTGTAGAGTTACCACCTTCCTGTTGCACAGAAACTGAACTAGGGTGGACACAGTGTTTCTTCCAGTCCCACCCATAGGCAGCTTGGTTACTTAGGTCTAGCAATTTAACAAAAAAAAAAGAAAAACAGAAAGGCAACAACAAAATAGAAAAAAGACATACTTTAACACTGGAGAAGTATAATACCTGGTGTGGTCTGGTATGCATTCTGTAGCTGATACTCTGAGGTCTGAGCTTGGTTTTAAAAAGTTCTGGCAATATGTGTCAACTTGGCTGTGCTGCAGTTACAAATTCGATGCGAGAACTAAATTTAGCTGAAATCAGCAAGGGTGGCAGTGTGTGTGTGGTGGTTTTGTGGTTGGATTTTTTTTTTTTTTGGTTTAGGGTTTTAGGTTTTTGTTTTGTTTTTAATTAAGGAAAAAAAAGCTATCTTGGGCATTGAATTGAGCTGTTAGCCAGTAAGATGGGTTATGCTATCATGGATAATCTGCTAATAAAGCTGTTTTGAAACCAAGTTTTGTTGCCCTTATATAGAATCTTCTTTTTGCTTGTAATTTATCACAGCGAAAAACCTCTAGCTAAACTGGAAGACCTGAAATACTGTGGCTTTTGGGAAGAGTGTTGGAAGGAAGACAGCTTGCATTTTTGTCACTGCATAGAAGTATTTCATTTTTAAGCCTACAAGCACTCAACAGAGTTTCAGCCTGTTGAAGCCTTTATCAGGGTTTAAAATATTTACAAAATCAACATCTTAAATGCAGATAAATTTTAGTGAGGGATCAGAATATTAATTTTTGTTTATTAGCAGTGTAAATTTAGTACACCTGATATTGAAAAGTTACTGCAAGGAAAACATACTAAGCTCAGCTGACCTATGAGTGACTTTTAATATTCCCACGAAAACCATTCTTAGTGATAATTACATCAAAACATGCTAAAAATAAAATGGAGGGGAAAAAAAACCCCACGCTTTTACAAAAGCAGAGTGGTTTGCATCTAAAGAGGGGTATTGATAAATATACTGAGTTGTTCTATTTTTAAGTAGGATATTTAACACTGAAACTAATGTATTTATGCAGCACAGCTCTTAAGCAGTATGTCTATTGTGACTGACCGTTATTGGTCCAGGTAAAATCAGAATAAGTACCTGTCTGTCCTCAAAAGTTTTGTAAGTACAACTGTGCAAGCAAAAATCTTATATGTTCTGATGATCTACATCGGTAGAATAAATCATAAAAAGTGCAAGTTTTATTAATAAAAGGTAATTGCGTAATTTGGTTCATAACTGTATCCACACCACAGTTTTTTTTGGAGGGGTGTTTTTGTTGATGTTAAACAGCTTGCAAGTTCTTGAAGCTTGGCTACCAGCAAAATTGAAGTGTAGAGCAAGGTACAAATCTGTACAGCAGATAATGTGAGGGAGGACTTATAGGGAGACTGAAATAGAAAGGAACTGAAAAATAATGCAGAATTGACATTTCTTCATTTCTCCATTGTGTTGAAGCAAAGTTGTTCCACAAAAGCAATAAAACAGGTAATGATTTAGCTTATTTTTAAGTAGTAACGACAGTTTGAAATTATAATTGCATGCCTATACAATACGATGTATTATGCTTTTCAATAACAAAACTAGCGTGCTGCTGCTTTCTTTCCCGTTCTTTCCTAGGCTTGATATAGAATCCAAAGAGGAGGGTTGGGCTTGTTTTGTGCTGTGTTTTTTTGCTCAGGAAATACAGGTGGCTGTTTTGTTTGCCATAGGCAAAGCAGTATGATGAAGAATGCTGAGTGTGTGACCAACAGGAGTTATGTGGGGAAACAAGAAAACAAGAAACATGTAGGTGCAGGTCTGCTGGTAAAGGAATTTGTCATGTTTTATTCGTGGAGGAACTGATGCTAATGAAGAATTCAAGCCTGTACCAGTGTCTGTCGTCATATATTCTACCAGACATTTAAAAATGTGAATAAACTGTAGTATTTTACAAACTTTCTAAAGTTAAATGCTTTTTTTTTTAAAAAAAATCTCCTTCTTCTCTGTTCCTTATGTAAATAGTTACTGCAGTTATGGTTCACTGGAATAAAAAATGATGCTGTTCCTTGCTACAAACAGCATTCATGACTCGTTCTTCTGGTTGACCAGCTTGGTTTAACTGCTGTGCTGTGTAAATCTAAAGTAAACTTTGAATGCTTTAATTAACTTTCCTACTGTATGATGATAGAACAAATAGTTTCATGTGTTCTTTACAGAAAGATGTATTCAACTTGTCTGTGAACCTTTTTTTCGCCCGTATGTGTACAATCAAATATGTATATGAAAAGAGATATGATTTTATTATAATCAGAAGTCAGAATTATAACACACAAACAAGTTTTAAGAAATAAACACCATTAAAATTCTAAATTTTCAATATAGAATTTCAGTGATTGACTCATCCTTGGAATGAAAAGGTATAGCAGTGTTAAATATTTTGTGTAAATCCAGTCGAGGACATTGTATAGCATGAAATTTCTGTTCTTTCAAAGTAGAAATTACCAGATGTGCCTGAGATTCAAAGGTTGTAGTTCTGATTCTGGAAATTTTTGTATTTGAAATTTTCATGTGGTTTTTAGTAGTCTTTACAGAGTAATTTTATGCAGCTTAGCCAGTGTGACAAAAATCAGAGAGGGAAGAAATCTTGGTTGCAGGTTATGTGCTTTTTTTATACTCTAGGCTGTGACCTATTTTTTTCATTGTAGTAGCATTAAATACACCATTGGTGGTAACATCACTCAGTAACAACAGGAGACAGACAGTAAAAATTAATGACTTTAATTTCCTTTTTTAATACTGTTCTGTATCAAGATGGGAGTTTTTTGATTGTAAAGTTAATTGAAAGCAGTTTACAGTTTTTTAGAGACTGAGTACTTTCTTCTTTCGTGAATGATTTAGTATTAATAGTATTGAGATTGTTTATCAGAAGTCTAGTATTTTAATTCTTTATTCAATCTGCTTCTGTTTGATGAATCCATTTTCATTCCAAGGTGATGTTTTGCTTCATTCTGAGAAACATATTGGGAACTGAGCAGTGCTGTCAGGCTGCTTCTTAAAGAAAGGGGAAGGGTCAAAAGGATAATTTCTATAATCAGTGCTTACAGCATGCTGTTCGGAGGCAACCAGTGGATTTCTATTGATTGTGGCAATTCAACCACTTCTTATGAGGAAAGCCTGTGTGCCTAACATCTTTATTTTTGTTTTGTCTTTGACCTTTCTGATTAAGCCCATCAGTAGTTATTTGCTGGGCAAATATGTCAGTGGTGTAGAAGAAACTGGCAGTTAAGATTGCAACAGCTCAAAGTTGTGGTAGATTTGATTCTAAGAATACGTATACACAATTCTGATTTGTGTGTGTGTGGTCTTATGTCTGTTAAGCTGTTTAAGTACAGTTCATACTAAATAACATCATCTGCTGTAATGTTGCAAGCCTTAGAACTCTTCCAGTGGTTGCTTCTGCAAACCAAAATGACACAACTTGGAGTTCAACCTGCAGTTGTTTTTACTAGTTCATCAGATTTTAGGCTGCATGAACAAATCCAGCCTGGCTAAAAGATTCAGTTGGTGCCCTTTTTAGACAGATACACCTTCCAGCAACAGCAAGAGAATTTGGAAACAGTAGATGTGGCCGTTACCTAGTTTGACCTTCTTGATAAAGGCCAGATAATGTAGTCAATTAATTTCACTGTTGGCAATACGTACATTTATTTTTACCAAATACTGTTCTATTTAAATGTTTGCTTTCAGTGAAGTCATGAGAAGACCATGCAGGAGAAACCAAAGGATGTTTCTGCATGAAATGGGGATAGGATTCTGCAACTAATTTCTCTTTTGAGAGATCAGGCAGAATATTGGATTCGTTTTGTTAGAGAAAGGAAAAAGTAATGGAAAATAAAAGGAAATAATTTTTGATGTTAGCTCCTCTCTCTGTTGAAGGTATAAACTTACTGTTGCTTTTAGTGCTTGAGCACTTCGGAGAACTGAGTCTACTAAAATATAGACACCACTTCAATTAAAAAAAAAAAAAAGCTTGAGTACGCCAATGGGAGTGAGGTTTAAAATTTTAATTTATTTTCTTGAATATGGTCAGAGAACATGTGGCAGATAAAAATGCGTCCCTGCAGTCTATAAAGACAGCAGTTATGTATTGACTTTACTTTTGAAAGTCAATGCAATCTATCCAAACAGATTATAAAGTCAGTTTTAATTGGTATGTAAGAATTGGTTTGAAACTTCCCACCTTCGTGTGGAGTTAGTTAGACACTCATGCTTTATTAATTAATATGTAAACAAAAAATGAGTTAGTTACTTCACAGCTGTTTGTGATAGAGAGAGGCAGTGGAATAAATTTGAGGCCTAGTTTTCTTGACAGGGATTTAATAACATTTCCCACACAGTACTTTACTTGTCTCAGGCTTCGGATAAATATGTGTCTAGGTTACTGCAGCCTCAATAATTGCCTGTTTGTTTGCTGAAGCTCTGGTTTGTCACTGCCTTTAGCACGACTTCTCAGGTGGGAGAGGTGGGCTGTGCAGTGGATTGGAAGAATAAAAGCCGCACTTGTATTTTTTTTTTTTTTTTTAACCCAAGTTTAGTGATCAGTAAACGTAATTGAAGATCATCAGCATGTTATGACACTCTGGCAATGGTTATAACTCTATTTAAAAGATAATACGCTAAAAGCATGTGTCAGCTATTTTAAAAAAAGGCAGATGTGTGTGCTGATTCCTGAAAGGGAAACTGGGACAGATGTTTGAAAGGAAATGTGGTTCTCTTGTGGTTGTGCCATCCTGATGGGCACGTAAAATTCCTTCCTTCCTGAAGGAATCAGAGGAAAACAATCACACAAAGACATGTTTTAACAGTGTCTCGCTCGGCACAACAGCGTTTAGCCATGTTTTGAAGATTTCTGGGAAGCAAGGGCTTGGGCATTATCTGTGAGGCTGAATGATGAGAGATTTTGAATAAATGGTGTGGGGAAATACATGCTACATACTGAAATTATTATAAAACTTATTACTGCCTGAGGGTACAATTCACAACAAAAGCATTAATTAAAAGCAGTATTATCCTGGCAAGACATGGAGAACAAGATCTGTTCTTGTAACAGAAGCATAATTGCAGTCTTGTCAAAATATCATTAGACCCTGTAGCAATTGAAAGAACATCTTTCCAACATGGCTTGGCTTTTTGGAGTCCATTTTTTATACTTTAAGTAATTTAGCAGTTTCCTATTTCCAACTTTTAATTCTTGCAGTCCGATTGACTAATGTTGTTTTTGTGAAGAACAGAAAAAAGTGAAACAAATGGGACCAGATGCCCTTCAGCAGGTTATTAAGAGGAGTAATACATTGTTTTTGCAAAGCTGTTTTATCCTCCTACGGTGTAAACCTGACGGCTGCTTGGTATTGAAAATCAGAAGGAGATGCATGATTGAGGAAAGACATGCTGGTTGTTAATTTAAGCTTCCTTTGTTTTAGAAGGTAATTTTCAACCTCAGTTAATGAAGCACGAGATACAGCAGGCTATCTGAAACAGGTTTTATCAGCACTGTGCCAGATGCAACATGCTTGGCAGTGTCATTCATGACTGCTGTTTTCAAGAAATGTTGCATGTACTTGAATACATCCTTTTGAAGGCTGTCTTTACAGTGAGGCATTGCCATTTAAAAGGGGAAGACTGTTTTTGTTGTTGAGTGCTGTCTTGTCAAGACACTAACAACAGAGTGAGGTCAAATTCAGTATTAATTATTTTAACTATAAAAATTTGAAACAAACTCATTGAACAGCCAGCATGTACAGAAAAATATATGTAAATCCATACATGGATGTATTTAATGTGTAGTTTGACTTCTGGTCTGGGTATTTTTGCTAACTGTTTGGTGTATTTAGTTGTGTGGGTGTTTAGACCAGCTGATCACAATCAACTTTCAGTTTCTTAAAGAACTCAAATGCCCTCATCAGAGTTTGCTTGGTGGTATTATGAAGGCTTCAGTTCTGCTGGTCGCTTACATCTGGCAATAGATTGAGAAGGCGTACTTTAATTGTCTTACATTCTTTGTTTTTTCAATTAATAAAATTCAACAGTTATTTTGATAGTTGGTATACAACTGTTGAAAAACTCAAATTCAGTTTCACCGTTGAATTACTTCATGAGACTTCTTTACTGTGCAAAACTTCATATCTTGTGATCTCTTTTTTTTTTTCCCACCCCTGAATGTGTGGGGTTTTTTTTCCTGAAAGCATTTTTCATCAATATGGATAAAAAGTAGTCTGCAGGTGTTGGCAATCCAGTCTGTCTGCAGCATTCAGGGTGATCTTTGTTTAAATTAGTTCTTAACTGACAACTTCTGTGACTTTAAACTAATTAGAACTAGATTTCTTTCTTACCAGAACCTTACTCTTGGGAGGTAACTTGAAACAAATACTTTATAAAGTGGGTGAGTTAAAATCTAGTGTGATGTGAGAGGTGCTGCTCTGTGCATCCCGTGGTGTGTATTAGTGACGTGAATCTGTTTCCAGGCTTTTTCTTCCATAGTCTCTTCTGTCTGGGATATCTGAAATAGGAACTTAAAGAACCTGCTGGCTCTCATGTTCTTTAAAATGCTTGGATTTTCTGATGAATCAGTTTGCATATGGATATGAGAACTTCAGTGGCAGTCGATATAGTAGCTACCCGATACATACTGTGTGTGTGCACGTGTATTTTGAAGTTTTCTGACTTCAGAACTGCTAAGGAAATTAAAATGTAGAAAAGCTCTCATGGTTTAGAAACTGTAGCCTGTAGGAAAAGATTAGTCTTGACAATGCAGCATTGTCTATTGAGTCAATTAAGCATGTAGGTTTAGCTAGCTTGGGAACAAGTTCCAGCATGTGACATTATAAATAGCACTCTTGCATAACAAATGTAGGCTTAGTAAGTGGGCCATAATTTCTCCTGCTACTTTACCAAGTTGTTTTTTGAGTTAGCTGTACTGATGAAGAGTTTGAGTCTTTCTGATGACTGTCTTGGGGTGCTCCTACTGTGTGCTTGGGGAGTGTTGGATCAAAATAAGGCTTCGGTTGCTCAAAGTGTTGTGTCTCAGTCTCCTGGGCACGTGCTTTTTTTTCTATCTATCTATATGTAGGAATGGAACCTTGTGGCCCAGTGACTCAAAAATCCTGAAGAGTAGCGCTGAATCTCCAACCTGTCCCACTTCTCGTTAGCTCAAATACATTTTGAACACCCAATTGTATGATCTAGCAAAAAGTAATAACGTTTAGAAGAAGTATATACCTGTATAGATTGTCATAGTTCTCTTAATCGAGCATCCTTCAACCTAAAGTCAGCATCCTGTGAGGTAGTAGTTTTCAAAAGGTGATCGATGACTAGCTGATTGCCCTTTAGATGTGAGCTGGTGATGTTAAAACTGTGGTGAACTGAAGGATTCCTTCTCTGCAGCAAGCAGTGAATGGGGGAAACCTTGTCTGTGCAGTAGCTTGTGCCTTTTATGTCAGGCCTGGCTTAATTGCTGGGTATGATTTTTGTTTTGTCTTCTGGATTTGGACTTGGCTTTGCGCTAGGAAAACCTTTTTTTTTTTCCTTTCACCCCCTCTCCCAACCCTGTTGTATTTGGTGGAGAATTATTAGGACTGGATCTCCTTCAGCATGAGCTTCAGGTCAGATTTCTCTTTGCATTTATGAAAATGGGAAGGCAACAAATTCCAGCAGCTTTGAGTGTGAAACTCCTAATTTTAGGCAGTATTTGTAATGTGCCTAAACGGATTTCCCAGTTGGAAAGATGAAACTGTGTAATCTCCTGTAAAATAATATTTTGCAGTGTTAAACACTGTCGGCTTTGCCTTGTCTCCTCCCTACATCTCTAGAAGAAGTCTCAACAACTTTTGGTGGAAGGTAGCAGATAGGATCCCTGTTAAAAACAAAAGTCTGTTACAAACAAAACATATATGTTTTTAGCCTTGTTTTAAAGTATAGCACTCATCGGCCTTTCCAGTAGTTGTAACAACAAACATAGGAGAGTAGTGTGGTCAACCAGCATAATTTACTTTAAGAACGATTTAAATGTCTTTTTGGCTGCTTTAAGGGAAATCATATACCAGGTTCTGAAATTGAGTGCATTTCAGAAGGATGGAATTCACCTTTTAGACAGTCTAATCCAGTGGTCTCCAACGTGGGGTGCATGCATCCCAAGTGGTGTGCAAGATAGTCCATTGGGATGCCAGAAGAAAATGTATTTTGTACCATTAATAACTAAATAAAAGACAATACTTTTAGTTCATCTTTAGTTAATCCTTTTTTACTTCCTATTTTTGTATATGTTTTATAACATATGTAATATGTAGTACATGTATGTAACTTACAAGTATGCATATATTGGGATAGGCGTACTCAAAAAATCTTTACTGATGGGGTCATGGCCAAAAAAGTCTGGAGACCACTGGTTTAAGCTACCTCGTAGAAAGTATTTTGGCGTATGTGTTTTTGTTGGGTTCTTTGTCCTGTTTCCCTTTCCTCTTGAAAATCTTCTAAATTCTTGTATAACTTTAAAGCATTGGGAACAAAGCATTTTGCAGTTTTGTGTTTTAGTTGTTCAGATTTACCTCCGTGGGTGTATGTGAGGTTGTCTGGTATAAACAATTAAATTGTGGTAAGACAGCTTTGATTCAGTTGTTCTGGTGTAAAAATTTTAGGAGTTGCTCTTTTATATGATGGCACAATTGAAATTTCCAAGAAATACTGGCCGCTTTTAATCAACATAATGTTAGGTTTACTAGTGTTCATAGGCTGAATACAAAAAATGAAGCTATCATAATTTAAGCTAAAAACCTGACTTTGGAGGTCAGATGTGATATTTGATTGGTTGAGCCATCCATATTGCTGAAATAGAAAGTGAGAAACCAGATGATTTTGATCTGCATCCTTGTTTTTCTCCTTCCATGTGCTGTGTGATCAACTTATGTAATTTTTTTGTTCATTTGGAATTATGAGCTTGTTGACCTGTTGCTTAGATCATAGGTCATAAAACTAAAAGAAACTGAGGTACCTGATGAAATGTTGAAGCTTTTTGCTGTACATGAAACTCTTTTCAATTAAAATTTTGAGAAAGGTAGATGTTAAGGCTGGTTTTATTAATTTTCCTGTGAAAAAGGCAGTAGCTCTGGGTATCTTCTGTACAGTTTCAGGTTGATGTAGGGCGTTTGGCACTACATCCACTTGACGGATTCTTGTATTGCTTGAGTCTTGTATCAGGGAATTACTCTGCATTTTCTTAAAATGTCTTTTTGACGGGACTTGCTTTCCAAAGCTCTCTTGGAAGTTCCTCCTGCGTTACATACAGCAGAAAGAAGAGGCTGCTTGCAGTGTGTCTGCTCCTTGGCCCAGTTGTGTCATCATTAAAGAATTACAGCAATCTGAACCTTTAACATAAAAACTTACAAAACCATAGTCCTAAACTTTGGCCTTCTCTCATGTTACAGGTTTGGGTGGGGTCCTGTTGCTTATGGAGGGTTATTTTGTTCATTTATTAGTGTCTTCTGTTGGTTTTCATACTCTTGGATATTCTTTGTTTTGTTTTCGTTTTTTTCCCTTCCTCTGAGCTGTGGTGTCTGTAAGGATACAGGTGATGTTGCTCCATCTTTTCCTGATACTGAATTTAATTCCTTAGATAGGAGCGGGTTAATGTTATCCCATTTTCTGGGCGGTGCTTCTTCGTGATTACATCAGCAGAGCCCCCTCGTGTGGGTTCGGTAGGGGACGGCAAAAGGAAGGTTTTTGCCCTGTGCTTTCATCAACTGGGTAGCGAAGGCAGAGCCAGAAGTGCCTTAGTCTCGGCACAGCATCTGCCGTGGGAGAAGTTTTGCCTGCACAGCAACATCAGCCAGAAAGATGAGAATTTTTGTGCCATACCGCGGTGGTCAGAGATGTGCCTGCTAGCAAAATAGTATGTGTTACTGCCTCTTGACTCAATTCTTTCTCCTCTTGGGTTTTATTGTCATGGCAAGTTTGAAAGATAAGTGATCTGTTGGCGTTGTCGATGTTTCAGAGAATCTCGTGACCATGTCTTCTGCTGGCCAGCACTTTGTGCACCTGGCATTCGTATGGGAGCTGAGGAGGGCTGGGGTTTGGTAGATGCTGGGCTTTGTAACCACCCTCAAAGAGGCTCGAGAAGTTTGGTAAGGTTTTCAGGCAGAAGTGCTGTCTGTTATTACGCCAGCTAAAAAAAAAAAAAAGCAAGTGTTGGTCATAAAAGCTGTCCTGCAGAAGATGAAAATAGGAGTTTGGTATTGTCTTTTGGTGCTTCTTAAAAAGTTTCTCCATTAAATATTAACGGTGATCCAGTGTAGCTCTTCCCTATATACACCTCTTGCTTTTTGTTACAGTATAGCTGTTGCACAGGCTTCTCCCTGTTCTCCTGATGCTTCTGCTTTTAGATCTGGACTTGTAGGTGAAGTGGTTCTGGAGACCCCTTGAGGTGTCTGTACTTTTTGTTATGTATTTTTACAGGTGAGTAGATCAAAGTAACTGGATCAAAATCCCACTTACAATTTTATGCTTTCATACGAACTATGATATTCCTTCTAATTTGATGTATTTTATTGTATTCAGCTTAGTTTCCATAGGATTCTGGCATTGTTGGTCATTTATTGCTGTCTCCCAATACAGAGGGTTTGTTTTGCTAGATGTTTTGTGAGCAGAGGTGACTGGGTAGGAAGAGGAAGCCTGTTGATTCCTCCTAGGAAGAAAAAGCTGGAATGTGAGCCTCTCTGTTACTAGATATTGTTAAATCTTGAGAGTCCTTAGAAAGATTGAAATACCTAGTTAGTGGGGCTGTATGGCTTGACTAGTTCTGGAAGTACTTTTGACTGCTGGTAACATAATGAACTCAAAACAGCTGCAGAGGAGGGTTCAGCATCAAACATGCTGGTGGCAGAGTTGTAATGAGCTTCACCTGTCCAAACAGAGGGGTGATGGGACTGGAGGCAGAACTTGACACCTACAGTTATATAGAGAGGAGAGAGCCTGGCTTGACTTTCAGGGTGGTAAAAAAGCTTTTTGAGCAATGCTGAGAATCAAAGTTTTATTTGTATTTTATTTGTAAAGCGATATGAAATTGTGCCCCCAAAATAGGAAGCCTCAAAAAGCTCCTTCTTCAATATACAAGATTTATGCTACTTTCCCCTACTTTGACCAACTTTGAGTCTGTTTGCTAGGAATAGGTGCTTTGAAGTGGCTAGAGCTCTCAGTGTATACACTACAGGTTACATTTTTTATGTTTAAGAAAAACCTAAATAGGTGTGGCTGCCTGTGGATTGGTAGGTTTGAATTTATAGAAAATGGGGAGTGTATTTAATCAACCAGCTGAAATGTAATGATTGTTTTGCTGGATATTCAAAGATATCTTCATTACTTAACTTTAGAACCTAAAAGTGATTGGGGTCTGGTGCCTATAAAGAAGCTTTCATATATTCTGTAAGATTTTAAAAATGCCTCTAGTGTGGTACTGCTCAGGAGCTGGAAGGTGCTACAAATCTAAAGCCTGATTAGTTGGCTTCATTTCACTCTTCATTAAGAGGGTGTGACCTGTGGGTTCCAGATGATTAAATCCAGGGATGGGGCAAGTAAACATCTTAAGAAATAGATTTTCCAGACCAAAGCAAAGCAGACCAGTATGCATTTGTTTGTATTCTAAGAAAAAGCATACTCTTCCCCGCCTCCTCCACTTTGAATTGTTATTAAGAGGGGAAAGCATGCTGAAATTTGAGTTTTCCAGAAAGAATCAAATGTTTTAGAACGCTAGATTTTCAGGCTGCTCAAACAGAACTTCTGAGTGTTTTCGACTTGTGTCTACATAGAAATTCTTTCCTCCCCCACCACGTTCTTTCATATTTAGTTTCCATAACCAGCGCACTATTGTTAAGGAGGGGAAATGCAGGGTAGCTGCGGGGAAGCCAGCCAATCCCTCCAGCATCAGCGCAGACTCCAGGGCTTGTGGAGCTAACCTTCGTGACCTTCGCAAGGGGCCTCACCGAGGAGAGCCGTTTTTCCTGCCTTGTAATGGTAAAGAAAAAATTTGGCAACTCCTTTGATCAGCAAAGCAAAAACAAGGAGAGCAAGGAGCAAATGGGCAGCTTTGTGCACAAAACTGCTAAGTCAGTGCTGGCTTTCTCTGCACTGAGAACGGTGTTACCACCTTACATAGAATGCATGCACATTTCTGTGGGGTCTTGGGATATTTGCAGCATAGTTTAAGAAAATCCATCAGTCCAAAACTGAGGGGAAATCTTGATTGTTACCAGTTACGGTGAAGTGGAAGTGTTTCATCTAATAATTTGCAAGGTGAGAGTGAGGGAACCTTTCCTTATTTTTGGGGGGCAAGATTTTCAAAAGAGAAGAAGGAATCTCACAACACATTAAAAAATAATTCTAGCATTGAGAAGTGGACATTTCTTGTATGCAGCTGACATTTTTTACAGTGAAACTTACTGCTTTGGAGCTTTTGATGTTTTTCTGTTTCTCAGTTGATGCCTAGAATGCATTTCAGATCCTTAATAGAAGGAACAGTAATTTTACTTTGCAAATGTGTGAAGCTTTATTTTGACTTGTACAGATTTAAAAACAAATATAATCTGTTCTTGTATTGGGAAAATTTACATCAGCTTTTATCTTCTCTTCTCCTCCATTATGTTCTTTTTACTGTTCTACAGCTGCCGAGCTTCAAATGCTGCTGTATCCTGTTACGGTTGCTAGTCTCTGTCACAGTTCCTAGTCTCTCTGAGAAATTGTGTTCCTCCTCTGTGGTAGTTTTATGCTCAATAAATTTGAGTTATTTCTTCCACCTGAGCTGAAGTGCTATCTTCTTCCTCTGCCTGAGAGTAGGAGAGGGTTCATAATGTTTTTATTCAGCCCTTCCTTCCATTCCAGTGAGAGTCTGCCTCCCAGTTTAATCTCCCAGACCAATATATTTCTGTCCAGTGAACTCGACAGTTTGTTCTTTCTCGGCAAGAATTCTTCCTGTGGATTGTAAACTTGCAGATTTCAGCCTCCTTCCTTGGCTATTTCAGCTTCTTTTCATGAAGCTTGGCTCTGTGGGAGACGTTGATATTACCAGATTGCCAGATTCCTTTGCAAGTCATGTTTCTTCTTTTAGACTTCCACTATTCACTTTCTTTTGATGTTTCATCCTTTCCTCTGCCACTCCCTAATTAATCACCCCTAGCACTGTGCTGAAGTGGTTCACAGAGATTTTCTTCTTTCCTACATGACTGAAAATAACTAATCAGCTCCACACTTGTGGAGCCAGTTAAACCAGGTTTTCAGATCTGCATTGTTTTGGAGTGTAGTGCCCTTCAGATTTATGAAAGTGCAGAAATTTAAGTTTCATTGTCTCATAAAAGAGCTACAGGTTTTCAGTAATAAAAGAGTTTATTAGATCCTTGCACAGTTCTGGATAAAATGCAGATTAATTTTCCACGGACATGACTGTGCAAACAGTTCTTCTGCAGCTTTCACCTGCAGGACATCTGTTACTCCAACATATACAGTGATTTTCAGAGAATGTACTTAGCATCTGATGATGATAGCCAGGAAACTGATTCACATGAAGTCCCTCATCAATGAATTTCTAAGTAAATTGTAGCAGTGTAACTCAGCAGATTCATTTCTGTTGCGTGTGCTGGTGGTGTGATATGGTCTCCCTGCAGTTACTGCATTTAAGGGACAAATCCACCACCCGCCTGCTACCTCCTGCATTGATTACACTGACAGAATCAGCAACGGGCAGTTCCTGCTCCAGGCCCTCCTCCTCCTCTGTTGTGTGGAAGCAGTGTTGGCAGCAGCAGTGTCCAGCGCATGCTCCAGCACAGAAGGTGGTATTTGGCTGCTCGGGTGGTGCTTGCTGTCCAAGCAGCTGGTCCCTGTAGTAGAGCAGGTGAGTTACCGGACAGACTGCTAGATTACAGGACTACTGCAGGCAAGGTCCATTTCATCAGTTGAGAGTGCAGTCCTGAAGAGCTCAGAACAGAAGCAGTCAAGTCAGAGATGAGGAGAAACAGAGCACAAAGAAATGGGAACTCTGAAATAAAGCCACTCAACTCCAGGGCCTTGTCCACTTTCTGAGTTTCACACTGGGTGTTTTTTTGTCCACCTTCTGCAGCGTATTTTTTGCCCTTGTTATCCTGTTACATTTTGTTCTTCTTGATATTCACGAAAATGCAAGTAGATTTCTTGTAGAGAGGAACATGATACTGTCAGATCTGTAACAGTGCTTTTCAGTTCTCCTTTGAACAGAAATATTTTGTAACTATTTTGTGAAGAAATAGATTTCTGAAAATATATTTAGAGGATAACAAGGTATTGGAGAAGAGTGACTAGAAGGTGCAGTGTGCCAATTTATAGAACTAGAGTCACGGTATCTAGAAATGGATTTATTTCTTTTTAATGTACAGCTTGCTTTTAAAAGGTTTGGAGATAAAGTTTAAAATTATAACCTGTGTAGTGATATAAAATGATTGTAGAATAAATTTTAAAGATAACACTAAACAGTGTGTGTTTGCTACTGAACTTCGGGTGATAAATTCTGTCAGGAAGTTGCTGGGTGAGTACCTGGAACTATAAAGTGTTAAACCACAGCTCGGAAAGCATTAGCCAAGTGAATGTTTACTTTTTTGGTTTATTCAAGCATCTCAGTTCAAAACTGAGAAGCTGGGAGCTGAAGAGCAGAGTGGTTTGTTTTGTTCTTCCATAGTTCTGAATGCAAAATTGGTGTGGAAAAAATGACATCTGTTTTTAAAAAGCTTTCGGTACATGGTGACTAGAGGCAATTGGTTCAGATTACTAAATACAGAAATACAGATCAGACATTTTATGAGAACGTTGAAAATTACTGGAGCGGGGCAGACCAAAGGGTCTATATCAGCTCAGTGTTAGGTTTTAGCAGGCTAATTGTGGATGACTATGAAGGAATATTAATTTAAAAAGATACTGGTGGTTTCATTCTCCTCTTGATATATCCTCCATATTTTTTTTTTTTGCCTGTGGGTACTTGGTTTACACTTTCTGATCGGACGATTACAGTCTAGATTACTGAGTTTAAAGAGCAAGAGTGGATATATTCTGAAGTTTGCAGTGACGGTGAGTCCCTCTGATGGAGCCACGTTGTAGCTGTGTGCTCGTTCGCAGTTCACACAGCTTGTCCTGGCAGGTGTGTGTCGGGTAGCCTATATAAAGGCTTGCTTTGTGAGGAGCTGTCATGGGACTGGGATGAATGTTGTTCCATTAACTGTGTTCTCTAATTTGCTGCTTAAAATTCAGAGTAGTTGTGTCCTATTACTGAGCTGTTGAAATTACTGATAGGTGATAGTACATAATGGCACTTCTCAGGTCAGTAGCAGTGTATCTTCCAAACACAGGTTATGAAACAAATATTTTGTCTCCAAAATTTATGTGCTAGCTACTGAATGAGCCAAACCCAAGCAAACAGACAAAACCTAAACAACCTTCAGAGCTTGCACTTACGATTTTGTTTGAATTTAAAAAACTAAAAGAATCTTGGCTGCCTGATTGGTGGGCAAAAGTAGCCCTGTAGAATGGCGATGAGAAGACTTTTAGGTGTAGAAAGCCTGTCCAATAGAATAAAAGAACTCTGTCTAAGAGTTTAAAATTACTTAATACTGATTGAAAAAGGCATCTTCACTGTCAAGGGAATTTCTAAAATGGTTTGTGAATTTTTCAGGCAAAAAAGAAAAAGCTGGAAGTTGATAATGGTGGCATTGGGACCTGAAAGGGAGTGGAGGAAAGGGATGGGTCGTAGGGAAGTGCTGACTCACGGTCAGCAAACACTGGAAGGGAGTTCTTGTGTTACGAGCTGGCCTCACTTCCTAAAAGGAAAATAAACCCCATACTGTTCAAACATGAAGTTTGGGCTGGGGATATCTCTAAACTGGACTATTGGAAACTGAGAATAGGCTATGCTGGAAGGAGAACTTTATAATTATGTTCTTAGCCACTTAAAAAAGACAAACAGTTATCTTCTGGTGTGACCTGTATTCTGATCTCTTATGTGGGTAGGATGTATTCGTATCTTTATTGTATTAGAGAGGCCTGTTACTAGTAAAGCGTGATTTTAAATGCTAGACATGCACTTCAAGAGTACATGTTTTTTAAAAATGTGTGCCAATAAGTGAACATAATGTTCTTCCTCCTTCTCCCGCTGCAGCAGCACACCCCTCATCCCCCCAATGGCTGAATGCTGATTCTCATAACTAGTAGAGGAAGACTACAGGGATTCCAAATTTGGAATTAACTTACCTGAAGTTAAGGTGATAATTTTAAGTTATTTAGGATTTATTTGGAACTTCAACTCTTGTGATAAATCTCCCACAAATTTACTAAAAGTTGGAGATCTGTGATTTTTATTTTGGGATCTGGTTTGCATCTAAGGGCAGGGTTGAAGTTTCTGAATAAGTACTTTACTATGTTTATTGATAAAATATGGTAGTTGCTAATTTTGGCAAAGACTAAAGTGTTACATACCTCTAAATGAAATTTGTACTTTAAGTGATGTGCTTTTTAAAGTCCTGTGCACACATAAAATGTGTACATTTTGTAATCACTGTTTTTAGTTCCCTCTATACCAAAAGGTACCCAAAAGCAAATCAAATTACTGCAAATGAAATACATAAAACCTGAGCGATTAGTATTTATTATGTTGATTTTATGGAATAAATTAAAACAAACTCACGTATTCTTTAGAAGATCTTATTTTTTGTTTCTAGAAAGAAGGTAGAGTTTTGCTGATGATGATTTCACTGTCAAGTGTAAAGTTTCTCTGTTACTTCTCCAAATTCTTAAAAATAAAACAAAATGAACATTTCCATTTGATGACTTCTGAAACTTGCAACGAATTTGAGTTCAAAATTAGTTTTACTTTGCATTATTTATTTAACAATGGGCTTCTGGACTGGTGCTCTTTAAACTCTTTGTGACTGGTAGAGGGAAGTGTAGAACCTGGAACTTGAAAATCCTCAGGTTGAAAACACTTTTAGGTCACTTTTAAAAATAAATATTATATTTGAGTATACTATACATTTAATTATAGCTATCATTTTAAATGATATAATCTAAGTAGCTTATTTTCTTCTCATGCTTTTGCTCTGTATTGTCTTTGCCACCCTAGGTTAAATTGGTAAATCAAAATAACTTTTCAAAGCATAGCCTTTAGACAATGTGTTGTATCTGGATGCTGAGAAACCTGTTGCTTCTGATGCATTGCAGTTTGGGAAATCTGTCTCCAGGGGGTTGAAGCGTGGGGGATGAAAAAGAATAATCTGCTGGTGAAAAGTAAAGTATGCAGGATTGCTTAGAGTTGGCTGAGCAGGTAGCTCACAAGTACTGACTCAGGCAGCAACTTGCTGTTGGAAAATTTTCTTCTTTGTTTTACGTGGCAACCTGCAAAGTCTTCAGCAACAAGAATAATTGTCTCCAACCTCAGCAGCCTGCAGTGTTTGAATTGTAAAAGTAAAAAGCTTTCCCTGAGACACGGTCATAAGGAGGAGTCAAAAAGGGATAAAAAACCCCCTGTAATACAGGAAGTGGAAGTGAAAAAGGAGGAAAAAAAAAAAAACTCCACATAAAAAACACGTAAGTATAGAGAAAGGAAATAGGGGAGTTGTTTTTTTGCTAAGCTGCAGTCTCAGAAGAGGGAAAAAGTGGTCCTTAAGACTATTCGTATGACTAAAACTGAGGATGTCTAAACAGTTCATCGATTTAGGGTGTGAAGTGTTAGTTTGGAAGGGTGCGTTCAAAATAATTGTCAATACTAATGATATTAATGGTAGGAAAAACAGATTCACATATTCTTTGTACCAGAAAGCTATGCATTCATTTCCAGTAGGTCCTACCTATTGCTTTCTTGGAGTCACCTCATCTTGTCAAGGCCATCTGGGAGCGATCTTTGTCTGAACACTCAAGCAACCAGTTTGAACTGCCCTCTGAGACTTCCTACTTAGAGTAATAAGGAAAAAACCTAAAGAATCTTTTTATCTTAATATTTTGTTTTCCTTGGTGGTAGTTAGCCTCAGGGTTATTCAACAGGATTGCTAGGAACCCCCTTTAGATACTAAGGCAGCTGGCTATAGCAGCTTTTATTGCAGCATGCTTAGGCAAGCCTCTCTGACTTGAAAACCTTCAGGCAACCAAAAATAGGGTATATAGAAAGGGGCGTAAAATTGCCTGGCTCTTGTTCATGCAGAGGCATTTGATTTCCCTCTTGCTTTGTCTACTTTTAAGAGCTAACTAGGGAGAGAGAAATGAGATTAGAATCTCAGAGATAAAAGGACAAGAAAGTGAAAAGGATTCTATGGCCCATCACTTCTGAAAATCATCTGCCCTTCCCTTAATAATGTGAAAGTTAGTGTTTGTGTAATCTTGTCTTTAGTGTTACAGAAGACAGAATGGTTGCATCTTGAGGAGGTCTTCTCTGTCTTTGCTGAGCAGAGGTGTAGGAGGGTATCTGTGAAGTTAAACAAATCCAGTAATTTCACTTGAAATAGCAACGGAGACAGTTCTTCCTTTAGATTTGCCCCTCCTTGGTGATATATCTTTATCTCTTTCATTTAAAATTAAAGAGAGAAAGAAAGATTATTTCTGACAGCCACGGGAAGCAAACTTTGTAACTTTGGGGGCAGGGTGGAGAGAAGGGGGAGGTTAATTTCTTTAAATACAAGCTCTTTTTCTGCTGTGGGACTGAGAGGGCAAGTTTAAAATTAAACAAATGTGGTGATACAGAATGTGATCACATTATGTAGTCCTTTATGGAGTTTGGGAAAGGGTTGAACTGGTGCAAGGACTTTTCTTCTGAGTCTCCGTAGTACTGCTGTTTGTTCCAGTTCTCAAAGTAATGGAAAGAACCCTGGAAATGAAAATGCCTTCATACGACTTTTTTTTTTTTCTGATACTCAGAAAGTAATCTTATTTTATTTGGGAAATCCGCAGAGGAATCCAAGAATCGTATTTTTGAGAATCAGTTTAAAATACTTCGAAGCATTGTGTTGCTAGCCCTATTTTTCTACATGAGGTTTTTGATTGCAGAGTGGGAAGAGGGACAAGAGGAAACGGAATAGTGGCTGCAAAAATAAGCAGGTTATTGCTTCCAGTTTTGCTTTGGCAGTTGTTTCAAGAGTACACTGTAATAAAAGTGGTGCTACCTTTGAACATCGTATCATGCCTTTATCTCTTCTATTAGTGATGCGTGTATGGTTAGACTGCCTGCTGCCCACTGTCCGTTCTTGGCATTACACGCTCTGAAGTGAGGACCTTTCTGTGAGTGCTTTCCTAAGAAGAGCAATGCTGTTCTGCAGCTTCAGAACCACGAGGTGTTTATAGTCAGAGCAGTAAGCTTGGTGTTAAGTCCTTGGTGCGTGTGTTGTGCACAGTCTGCATGCAGGCCAGTGCTAATGAAGGCTGCCTTTGAATATCTGAGTGTTAAATACTGTATTTGATGTATCTGTAAAAACTCTGTTTTGTGTATCAGCGTCCACAGCTTTATGGGCCATGCTTTCAGGAATTTCTGGTAGTTCTTACCATCTTGCAAGCTGCAGCCGCTTGAGGAAGAAATTCCAGAGGGATTTGTGAAGAACTCACCTGACTCTTAGTGACTGTGTGCAAAATCTATTGCTGCACCAATTAGACTTTTGTCAGAGACATTTAAGGCATTTAAGTTCCCTTTACTGCTTTGTTCCAGTTCAGATTCAAACCATTTGCTGAATGAATTTCTGCTGCCTAAGACTATAATTGTATAGGATAGCATATTTGGTTCCATTTCATGCTTCGATTAAGGGGCTGGAGCCCTGACGGGTTCTCTTCCCAGGTTAACAGGATCATAGAGTCATAGAAAGTTTTGAGTTGGAAGGGACCCCTAGAGGTCATTTAGTGCAACCCCCCAGCAGAGAGCAGGGACACCGCTAACTAGATCAGGTTGCTCAGAGCCCTGTCCAACCTGGGCTTGAA
>Ga0181612_100048_pt1 | contig 20620 bp, 10 predicted proteins | sample HoacroProtozoa21_FD_119630 | JGI IMG/M metagenome (GOLD analysis project Ga0181612, IMG submission 119630) | Hoatzin crop microbial communities from Cojedes, Venezuel. Combined Assembly of Gp0051906, Gp0051904, Gp0051908
GGCAACATGTTGCTTCTTTATGCATACGACACCTATACACTCTGTGTCTCCTGTGCATGTGACTCCTATGAACTCCGGTTCTTCCACACAATACTGCATCAGGGAATAACAGTAAAGTGAAATCAAAGTTGAAGTGTGTGATAATGTTCAGATCTGGTTTTACATTCCTCATGTTCCCTACTTAAAAGCTCAAGTGGGATATTTCTGATTTTTAGTGCTCTCTGCAGACTTTTTATTATTAGTCAAATACAAGCAATTGTAAAGTATAATGACCTGCAAGATAGAGTGCTACCACTGCTTTGCATTTTTTTCAGATTTGGTTTTAAAGTGTTAAGTTTTTAGGGATACCTATCCCCTTATAAAAGTCGCTTTGAAGGCTGGAAGTGTAAAGTCTGAAGGGTTTTTTAGGAGCTTGGAAAGAATACACAAATTCAATACTAACAAAACTGATAATCTTAAGTTCCTTGAAGGAATAAAACAAGTCCTGGATTGAGCCTACTTGATGAAAATCTAAATTCCAGTTCTGCCTGTCTGGTATATGAGTGTGGCTGAAACCTTTAATTTTCTATCCTTAAGATGGGAATGATAATGTACTAGTTGCATGTATGTCTTATAGCTGAAATAAACCTCTAAAGCTCAAAGTGCTCTTCTAAGTGCTAAATGTTTGGACATTAAGAGCACATCTTCACTGAAATATATGTAAGATCTGCAATTACTTTGTGGCAAGAAGCCTGCCTTAATGGTTTGGCAAACCAAGATGATGCAATTACAGCCCCTGTCTTTGGCAATTCGGCCTCTTGCTGCGCCTGGAGCATTGCCTGGTTTTTGTTCAGTCCAGCTTGCTGCACTGGAGGAGCTTTGTTTTACCTGTCTTGGCTAACACAGGTGAGAAGAAACATGTAACACAGTTGAAGAAATAAACTAGCCAAGCTTTATCATTGTGAATTAGTTCCAAATTTTCTGGAATCCACCCTAGCTGGAGGCTGAGATACAAACTTGCAACTTCTCTTTTTTTTTTATAGGGGGCGGGACACAGATGAACAAGCCACGTTGTGGTAATTAGATAATAGAGAGTAAAGGATCACAGCATGCTCTCCTTATTATCTTATACAAGAAAAATTAGGTTTTTAATTATAATACTTACTATTAAAACTGAGTCTGCATGATCTGTTGTTCATAATGTAACATGGTTGGGGAGACGGTGTTTGGTTCTGTTGCTTGGAACTGGTGGGTTCCAATTAGTATTTTGTTTGTGCTCCTAGTCTAGTAACATTGGAAGGGAGAGGGGGAACTCAACAGTACAGTTCAGAAGAACATTGTCTCTTAATAGCTGCAGCAGCCTGCAGAGCTTCTATCATCTGAGTCCATCTTCAGCTGGTTAGTACAATGTTGCTTTTTCTATCACTTTAATATTCCAGAGGTTCAGAAGGACAATCTTAATAAAAACAATTTATTAAGATCTAGTAATAGAAGTAGCTACTGAACATACTTAAGTTTTTCTATCCTGGAAAACAGTCTACAGACATTATGATGGGTTATTGCTGATACTCTGCTTCATCACACAGTCTAAACATTAAATGAGACCCAGGCTAAAGAAAAATAAAAAGTTTTGAAAATGGCTAGACAGCACATTTTCTTCAAAGACTTGCTCTGCAGTGGAATTTATCTTATCAGAAAGAACAAACATTTTGAGAATCCAAGACAGGAAATAAATTTGATATTGTGATGATCCTGTACTCTCATTAAGTGAACAAGGATGAGAGGGTCACAGAGTCAAACTTCTTGCTTTTCTTTCCAGCGGCGTGTAAGATAAGTTGTGTGAAAAGGCAATTCAAAATCAACAAGAGTGCAGAATTTAACAAATAGCCCATAAATGTAGGAAATTTGAGGTATAAAGGAACTGGAGTTGCCGTTAACAGGAATTTTTTTTCTCTTCCTTCCACTACCACCCCCCTGCTTTTCTTACGAAAATCTCAGCAAGCTTACCTATATCTGACTGCAGATTTCAGTTTTCCAGTGTGACCTCAGCGTAAAAAGTTAGCTCATCATTTTTCAAATGTCTGAGCATGATTTTGGCCTGGAGCATGGACTGAGGGGTGGAGCCACTTAGTGAGGCAAAGGCAAGGTTACTTTCCCTAGATGCTCCCAGAACTTCTGCTCTGTGGACATCTCAGTTGTTCATCAATCAATTGCTGAGGTGATTTTTAGGCAAACCATCCCAGATTATTATGAAATAGTATTGTGGGTTCCCAGCTTGTTAGGAATTGATTGATGTTCTGTTCTTCAATTGCATATCATATGTGAGGTGAACTGCTTAGGGTAGTAATCTCCTGCCTTATGCTGAGGCATTGTAGCTTGTACATCAGAGCCTGTAAGATACTCTTGGAAAAGAAGAGCTGGCCAAGATGTTACCAGGCTTTGTTTTAAGCTGTTTATTTCTTTGTTTTATTAATCACTGGGATATTTATCAGTGCTTTGCAACATGAAATTGTGATTGCCCATCTTTTTAATTCATCTGAACATCACTGGATTTTATAATGCTCAATGGCATACCTGTGGAGGAGATTTCTGTCTTTGTAGCAAATGTCATGGGGGTTTCTGTGGCAAGTGTCACATGAGAGGACAGGAAAATCCTTTTCAGCCCTAGCACCTGAATAAGCATCTGTTAATTATCAGGCAAGATGGTATTTTGATGCTTCTGACAACATTTAATCGATTCATAATCAAGCACAGTATCCTATCAAATTCTTTCAGACTCTGAGTGTTCTTATATTTCACTTGCTGAAACAGTGCAGGATACTTTAATTATGACATATAGCACATTACTATGCTGACCTACAAGATCATTAGCTGTATATGTGGTTTAAAATGTAATTTGTTTCAGTCTCTTTCACTCTCCAAAACTCAGCTGCACTATTCTGTAGCAAAGGTTCAAAGCATCATAGTAGACCAATCAGATGCAAATAGTATAATTTTTCATACAGCCAAATAAAACAAAGCTTTTAAACATTTAGGTGAATTTCACGAGCTTTTCTAACTGGCGAGCATATATTAATATGAGTGCTGGGCAGAAGCCCCTAGAAAGATTTTTCGCTTGAATTTGCAAATATGTAAAAGTTTCCTCTCTTGTGATGGGCAGAGGGTGGCCACAGATTTCCACAACTTTGCATGTTTTTGTGCCTACCTGATTTCTTAGTATCCTGTTTACTGATCTTTCAGAGAATACAGGCTCAGTGACTTAAGACTGAAGCTTTTCTTATGTCTCAAACCCCATCCTTTTTGAGAAGACCTCCTGCTTCATATTCAGAAATTTGAGTTCTAAATATTTGGCAACTTTATTTATCCAGCTCTAAATTCCTGCTGTAACTGCTTAGAGGGCAAGACATGTCTCAGCTGTAGAAGCTAACAGTTACTTAAATGTTACCCAACTCCACTCCTCGTCCGCTTATACCCACAGCTTAACTGTTGCTCTCAACCTGAATTGGCCCATCCTAGTGTTACCGCTCAGGTTCAGCTTTTGCTTGGTTTTGTGAGCCTTGCCATGTGTGTGTCAAGATGGCAAGCTAAGCTTTCTGTTCCCTTTCTGTGTTTAGAAGCACTGAAAAGTTATTTTGTGACTGTCTGGGGAAGTCTTAGAAAGCAGGTTAGCTTTCTGCAGCAGAAAGAAGTACTGGGACCCTGAAGTCCTGGTGACGTGTGTAAGTGAATAGCAGGGTGGACTGACCCCTGCAGGGCTCTGCACTGTGACTGCCCACATGAAGAGTCAGTGAATGTCAGTGCTCTCATTCAGGTTTCCCTACTGCATATTAACTTCTGTACAGAAAGATACTTCAAGGCATAGAGAGATTTACTTAGATTTCTGCAGCAAACTGATGGAGAAGCTGAGAACAAAAAATGAGAATCTTTGCTGTTCTCTAACCACTGAACCACATTCTTTTGATCTTTCCCTCCCTATTTTAAGCTTTGGGTTCTGGGACCAATAAAATTGTCTACAGCAGGGTTGTTGCTTTAAAAAAAAATAAGGTGGTTGCCCAAAACAAGCATTTTTAGTTGATAACTACGTGATTAGCTGCCCACACATAATTTTGCTGAACTCAAATAGAAATTGACTGCATCAAAAATATAGCGTGAACACTTCTTGTTCTTTACTGTAGTGTCACTGAGTGTCAAGCAGTAAAAAATGACAAGAACCATCAGTTTCCAGCAAACCGTTCCCTGTCCAGAGTGATGTTATCCTCTGCATTTGATTGCAGCAAGCAGTTAACTCAGCCTGCCTTGGCAGCACATATGTATAATTTTTAAGGGTAATATTGATGGTCATTAATTTTATGAGCCTAATGAATACTTGTGCTACAGCTCTGCTTGAGAGGAACAGCCAAATGTCATGCTACAGACCACAGACTGATTGCCTAGGGGTTGGGAAAGAATTTTTCTTCTTGGATAAAGCATTGTGCAGTTGGCAACAGTGCAGTATGGGTTGTTTTTCTGCTTCATGTGAACTATCATATATAGTCCATTGCCAGAACCAAAATATCAAACTACTAAATCTAGTCTGGTATTCTAATCCCAGGGAGCTAGATTTCATGTGTTGACGTGTAGTTCACAGTTTGAGTAGATGTTGGGGTACTAATTCAGTTTGCTGCCCATTGAGTAGTTACTGTTCTGACCTTCCCCTTCCACCTTCCTCCAGGTAAGAGAGACGGATGGCAAATTTTAAGGCAAGACAGATCAATGTCAAATCCTACTCTTTTTCAGTGTGCTTTCTGGTTGTCCTTCAACCACCTTGCAGTTGCAATCTGTATCTGTTCAAATCTGACGTGCATCAATTTGCCAACTTCTGAGCTGCTTTTGCTGCTGGTGGTTGCACAGGTACGCTTTGAAACATCGTGCCAGAGAAAATAAACTGGGATCAGGCAAAGAGAAATAAGACGCAATGGGAAGAAAGACAGTAATTGCACCATCTTTTCTGAGATAGAGGGGAGACTCATTTATGTGGTGTGTTAAGAGATAAAGTGTAGGGAAGGGTAAAAGAAGTGTTGAAGGGAAACACTCCCACAGCATTTGTAAATCCTTTCAACTGCCTGCTAATGGAACAACTGAGTCTTAACCAATTTGTTTTACTGTGGCTGCTGCACCAGCTTTGCGTGGCAAGACTTCTGTTATCTTCCCTTTCCTTTGGACTTCAAGCAGCAATGTGTGCTCCATTTCCAGGCCTCAGTCAGCAGGTACTCCAGGAGTATGCCTTAATTACATTGTACGTCTAGATTTGAGATGGCAGGATCTGAAATGAGAGAAGTCTGTATAATGACGGAGGATGATGACATGGCACAAAATCCTTTGCTGTCCACAGTTGATGTTTGCTGTTACAAAGTGTACTGGGCAGCTGATTGCATAAAGCTGCCAGTGGGTTTGTATCTCCTCTTTCTGGAGAACTCATATGGAGTTCTTCCATATGAGGAAGAAACTCAGGAAAGATCGATGTTTTCATGGGAGACAATTGTCTGATGAAAGTGAATGCTGTGGGAGGACTCATGCTGATCTGTAAAACTACCGTGTACTGTGATACTCCCAGAAATGACACACTGAGGCATGTTTTTGAGAGCAAAGAACTGAAAAGGTTATCGATTTGACTGGAGATTCTATTTGATCTTTTGTTCCACATACGAGTAATCATTCTTGGGGAAAAATGTGGTACATTTAGAAGCTACTGAAACATTTTGTATTAAACGCATATTGGGGTACAGACAGATGAAATAAAGAAGGAAAATAAACACAAGTTAGGTGGCTGTGAACAGCTTATTGCACATCTCTTTTCTGTTTGGATCTGCTACCGCTAATCCTTCTTCCTTGGTGTAATTGACTTGCCATCATATTCACTTACCACGGTGCTCATTTTTTATCTATTTACATGTTCTCATGAGTAATGTATGCATTATTCTATTTGATTTTATTGTATAACTCTCTATTGGCATATAGCAACGGTGGCTCAAAAGAGTTCCGGCTTTAGACGAAGGCAAAGTGGGAGTGTCTGCTCTTCTGGGAATTGGTTAAGGTGGGATTCGGTCAAAATTGCTTCCCCATACAATGTCCTCTACACCCAGGATTATTCAAAGTCACTTCCCTTCATCAAGTGACACAAGCATCTATTTTCCCTGCCTGGCATATGATATGTCCTTTAGAAAAAACCGCAAGGGTGCAAGCTGCTGCTCAAGAAATTTCTAGGTTTTAGACAGGAGTGGTGGTCTGTGAGCTCCAATTCTGTCTCTCAGTCTCTTGAAGTCATAAATTCACTTCATACCTGTATCGCTGTCACCTACAGTTGTCATAACTATGCTCAGGACTTTCCAGGTAGAGTTATTTAAGTGTTCACCTATGTGCAGCGTGTGTGATGACTCTCAAAAGTGCTGGATTTAGTACACGACCCATGCAACTGATCTGTGCATGCGCTGAGGCAACAGCCAAGATTTCTGGATATTTGGCAGCAAAGTTTGGTCAAACCTTTTGCAGAGTGCTCCAATCTGCCAGACTTTCAGAAATCCTAGACAATGCTGAATATCTTCAAATTCCATTCAGACAAAATTTCTAAGCAGCAAAGAGGCCGTGATGGAGAAGGCTGGACTTATGGTATCCCTGTTCTCAGTTGCCATTTCTTAGGGTTGGTGGGTTTGGGTTTTTTTGTATAATTGAGCCTGCTTTCAGTAACTCGCCCACCCCCAAACTGTGAAAGAACTGCGCTTTTTGTCACTATCCCTTTTATTATTCTGTTTGCTTTCTATCTCCTTTCCCACTGTAATTACTTACCTATAACCAGCTGGGGACAGGAGTTCTCTGCTGTTCTGTGCAATGGCAGAAAGACTGGCTCCCTATTCTTGGTTGCTCTGGTATGAAGGACTGTAATTAAAGAAGATCAAAACCAATTTTTAATAATAATGATAACAATAATAATAACAGAAGTTTTTTAGAACACTTCAATTAATCTACATATGGAGCTAAAGAGAACCTCTTATTCTTTTGTGTGGTATCTATCCAAACCAGCATTGGTTTAGCTGAAGCCAGTCCATGCATTTGTGCTGCTCTTGGTTTCTACCTTTCCTTCTTTCTTTACTTTTTCTTTAACATATTTCCAATTATTTTGGATTTTGAGATGGAAGCAATTAAAATCACATGAGGAACCTGACAATAAAATTCTATATGATTTAATTGCATCTACCTACTCCCAGTCTGAGTAGGGGGAACCAACAAATTGTTGACTCTGAAAAGTTTATTGTAGATATCTGTTTTGTGATCACCCACTACTGTGACATATCGTAAAGCATGGATTTGTGTCAGCTAAAGAAGGTAAGTGTGTTCGTTTAAGGATTTATCTGTAGGGATATCCCTAGGATTGATTTTTGAAGAAAATTTTCTTCTTTAATAGGGATTTTTGGACTTGCTATTTTTCTATGGTCCTTAAATAGAAATCGGACAAAAATTTCTTAAATTGTGTATTGACAAATTTGCAATGGAAAAGGAGATATAATATACTCGAATTGTGGGGTAAAGGCGGTTTAGTCTTTTACAAAAGTAATGATGAATGAATATCATGACTAATCATAAAGTCCACCATTTAGGGATGATAAGATAAAATGCTGAAAAAATAATAGAAGAAAATCTAGCTGTTACCCAAGAGAAAAACAGCTAATCAGCACATCCTAAATAGCTGAACAAAGTTATGTTCAGAGGTTGAGTGCGTGTAAGTCAGGGTAGAAGTGGTCAGTATAATTCTACTTATTTTTCTTGTCCCATGATGGTTAATCCTGAATCTCTCAAATTTCAACAAAATATTATTAGATTCTCCGATTCTGCTTTTAATTTGAAAAATATCATCATCTTTTCCAGGCTAGTCTCCCTTGCTCCTCTAGGCCAGTGTGTCTTTGTTGTGGCCAGTTCCACAGGCAATAAACTCATCATGTAGCATTGTGCTTTCTTATATAAAGAAACATTCTCAGTAGTACATGAAACATGACTGCAACATATCATTATGATGTTTTAGATTTGCTTTTTTGGAAATTGTGCATTTGACTCCTTTCACAGTCATAATAGGCTTAAAGGTTAAAGAAGACCTAGTAACTGGAACAGTGTGAGCAGTTAACCTTCTTTTCCTTGTGCTGCAGTAGCCTATAGTGTCATGAGAGGGATGAAATGGGGAAAAGTTATTTTGTTTTGATTGGGGTTTTTGTTGGGTTCTTTTTTCTTCCAGAAATATATCCCTAGCTAGAAAAACTTTACATTTCCTTTTTCTAGCTGACCTAAAGGGTAGGATGGAATATTTATCATCAGACATGGTTTGACTAACTAGTAATATATTTGCCTTGTCTCATCATAAGCAAGGCTTAAACTTCATTCCAGCACCTTGTCTTCATCTGGCTGATGAAACCACAAAGGTCAGGGAGGGGTTCAGTGTCATATGTAACTAGGAGAGCACATAAAATAGCCAAGTATGCATTTGACTGTCTATAAATGTGTCACTGAGAGTTTGACCAAAATTACACCAAAAGATACCAAGTCACACTTGTTGGAATAATTCTGCTTTTCCCCTGTAGGAAAATAAAGTACTCCTTAATGGACAGCAAGCACGATGCATTCAGAATCTTTGTAGAAGGCCACATGTGGAGAAGGCTTATAATCAAGGCATGTCATTACTCATTGTGGTTTTGCTCAGTCCACACTCATTCTAGCACCTAGACTGCAAAGCTAAAAATTACTCCTTTTGACATGTTACTTGGCTCTGTTCACTCATAGATACAGTATGAAGTTTGGAAACCTACTGGGCAAAACCAGACAACATACTTTTTTCACATGTAACATCTGGACTCCCTAATATCTAAGCGTACGCTGAATAGAAAATAACATTGCAGTGAACTGTGTGCAGTTCAACCCATTCATGAAGGAGAGAAACCAGTCTGTCTGACAGGGAGCAGCGAGGGCTGGCCACTCCCAGAGGAAAGCGAGCCAGGAGCAGAGGGCAAGCCATGCACAGGCTGTGCCATCACCAATGGGCTGCAGTCCCACAGGCTCCGAACACAGCAGGCGGTGCTGTGTGCTCTGACAGGGTCTACTGATGGTCCCAGGCATGGCAAGCAATGAACCAGGTTCAGGATCCCACCACAGGATACAGTCAAGAGCAAAAATAGGCAAGGCCAGATTGTCCTTCTGTGGGTGGCCAGTTCAGTTCTTAATGTTCAGTCTGTAAGACATCATCACTATGTTACTGGAGGTTACTGAATCTCTAGCAGGTGCCTGAAAAAGCACTTATTTCTGTGCCTAAGCTGCCAGAGTTCATTGTTTCATGTCTGGGGACAAACCTGCCTTCATCGTGATTTTTAGAGCCAAAAGTCATCCCAGTTCATAGTTCAGCATCACATGTGAACATACATCTCTTGTGTTCTCTTACGTGGAGGAAATAACCTTTGGAAGAGGACAGATGTTGATAAGTTTGGGGTAGCGCTTGATGAGATAGACACTGCTACTCGTATTGCTGTCAGAGGCCACTTGTCAAAGCCTTCTTTGCTAGTGGCAACCAGAAAATCAAGGCATTCCACTGGCTGGTTGTCCCTGAGATGACTAGTCCAGTATAAGGACCTTGAATTGCCTGTCTAAGTATGTTGAATTTATTCTTCTAGGAAAATTGACATACAGGTTATTGGTTGGGAATTAAATCGTGTTTGTTGACTCACAAGTTAGTAAGCTGATCTCTGGGCTAGCCTTCCTGCATGAAGGATATGCTGTAGTGAGATTCTAGAGGTGATCTAAGTTCTTATGCCTTTCTTCTTCAGAGGAGCTTTAGGAATATACACCACTCTGCACGACAGAGTGAAAACCTGGAAATATTCCGTTTTCAAACAAACAAATAAATTTTTAGGCTTTCTGATGATGAAGATAGTTTATTCTCTGTAAATCAATGCATTGCTGTAAACCTGCAGCCAGACAGAACAAAGCAATCTTTGTCTTCTGAAAATACTGTGGCTAAACCTGGTAAAAATTCCAAGTCAGCTTTGCATGTTTTTGTTGCATATACAGAGACCTTTAATTCATGTGCAGAATGATGTGAAATGGAAAAATAAAATATTTTATCTGTATTTCTGAATTTTCCTTGCTTTTCTGCACCTTTTCAAAACACCATAGTAAATGTTACTCTAAGGAACATACTAATTATTATAAATAAACAGCTGAGCTTACTAAAATACTAATTAAAAGTCATGCTATAAGCCAATGCGTAATGTGTACAAGAACTTCTCATTGAAAGATGGCAACAATCTGCACATGTAGCCCAAAGAAAATGGAAAGGCAAAGACTGACAAATTAAGTAATTCTGATCCTGATTACTTGGCTTTTGATGACAGAATATTGAGCTTATTTCATCCGACTCTGTGCTGTCTTGACTCTTGCTGAATCAGAATGGTAGTTTTCCTCTAGCTGCACAGTAAACTGTAACTGTGCAGCTTGAGAAGCTGCCATTCTTTCCATGTGCCCCATAAAACATGAGCAAGCCTATAGTTATGTTGCAGGGATTATTTAAATTGTTTTTGCAAAGCTTAGAATATTAATGTAAGGCACACTATTTTGTAAAAGAAAAGCACCTCTCCACAGATGGTAGTATCTGGTATCTCGTATCTAAAATGTAACTCATTTATATTGCTTTCTTATGCTCATCAGGCAAACAATAAATAAAGACTTTTTCTGTTCTGTGAACACCCTGAAAGAAGAGTTCAATATACTTAAGTTTGATTCTTTTGTCTATATAATTTCTGGTGTTCCTTTATAAAAGAATAACTCAGAAGATCTTCTCTACAGGGAGGCAAATATTAATATTTTGAAATAAAGTTATATTAAAAGCTAGGGCACTGGAAGAAATTCTACGATAAAATCTTGGAAATACAGATTAAAGAACCATGGTGAACGGTATTGACTTTTGCTTATTTCATGGTGTCACTTTGACAGCCTAATTCAACTGGAGTCCTAGTGTATGTTTGCTGGTAGTATTTAACACATACACAGGCCAGACTAGAGCTGGACCCTCTGATGACCTTCCTCACTAAAACAACAGAAGAAATAGTCACTGTTACCCTCCTTGACATTCATGTGGAGTACTGAGGCACAGTGAGATTTATTGGTTTGTGCAAGATCACGCAGAAATACATGCCTGGATTCAGAACTGAGCTGCTCTCTTCCAGAAGTTCAATTCCCATCCAGTACCATAAACATGAACCTGTCCTTATTGCAGATAAATAGCTTCTGATTTTGGAAGAGAAAGCTAAGATTTTGAAGAGGTGCAAATATCATCAATATTGAGCTGACTGCTGTTCAATTAAGAGCGTCACTTAACGAAAGCACAGTGCCAGAATTACATCTTCTGCGCCTTGACACAAAAGCTGGTTTGTTTGCCTGTTGGGTTATACTAATGAACAGACGTGTAGACAAAGATTTGTCTGCTCGGCAGACTGTTACACGCTCATAGGTCTAATGGAAAACATGATGTTGGATTTGTTCAGATCTCTCAGTAGGAATGCCAGCAACTGCTGTTAAGTGGAGCTCTGCTGAAATCATATGCAGAGTAAGCACTTTTTCCACAACGTAAACAATATAGCTGTTTTTGAGTGCACATGTATGTTGCTCTTACCAGGATCACAGCAATTTTAGTTTTGAGCGAAAGTAGTAGAAAGAAGAGGCAAGCCCACAAAATTTCTCTTGAACTCAGCATGTCTGTAAATATTTATTCTGAACTATTGAACTAGAAATTTATAGCCACTTCAATTTATACTTAGTATTTCAGTTAGTGCTTTAGTGGTGTTTTCTTTTAAACAGTTGCTTCTCAGCCCTTGATTTCTGTTTTTATTTTAAACACAGCAGTTTATATATTGTACTGTATGAGTTATCTCTGCTAAGCCATTATTAAAAAGTGTATGTGTGACACCTGAAAAGCTTACAGATATTACAGGTTATTATAGAACAAAACCATCACTGACAGCTGCTAATGGGCAGTTGATGTTCTGCAATAGACTTCTGTATAGAAGTCTTAATTATTTAATGTATAGCAGTAAGTTCCACGTGGCAGAATAAACAATGCAATGAGAAATGTTAGGTGTTTAGGCTAATATATTCATATTGTCACAATCCAACGTGATGTTTTATACCTCTTTGTAAGCACATCAGTTCTACTTTTTAATGAACTTTAAAACAAATGAGATTTCAGGCCCAGTGTGCTTGCTGGCCCTACCAAGCAGTGTTAACCACGAAGCAGTACACGTGACTGTGGAGAATTTTTATAACCTATCCAGAGCACTGCCTTTGCCAGCAGCATTCGTCACTATCAGCAGACAGTCTTTAAATGAACATACAACTGTGCAGTCAACTCAGCAACAAAATCCAGTTTTAGCATTTTCTGTGGCTCCTGCCAGACTCCTAAATTGCAGGAAATAAATCTTGTCTGGCTGGAAATTGATAAAAGTACAGGCATGTTCGTTCAAAGAAAAGAGGTTCTGTTACCACCTTACATTCCAGATGTGGGTTGTTGCCCTTAATTCTGAATTTCAAGGCTCCAAATATATTTTTCCAGTAGCTGTGTGTTCTGGGCAGAGAAAGAAGGCACATATTTTCTTCTTCTAATTTTCCACAGTAGGTCGTGCATACAGTGTATGCTTATGTAAATTTATAGAGATTCCCTACTTGTTGATAGCATTTATCGATATTGAACTCCAAAGTGCAGCATCCCCCAGCTCAAAAAGTGTGAAGCTCTTTTGGTCAGTGGCATAGCTCCTACAAGAAGTTAGGGCCACTAGTAGTTGGCGATCTGTAAAATAAATTCACATCCTATTAAGACAGAAACTTTGCATCAGTAAGTTAAAAAAAAAAAAAAAAAATCTTTCGGTCTTCCAGAAATAATATGCAATGGAAAAACTAGTTTTTTGCAAGTGTTGTTACAGTGAATGATGATCATTCTCTTGAGAAAGGAAAGAAACAGAGTGGATGGTGGTCTTTAAAAGTGACTGCCAGTTCAAATCCAAATATAATTGTTGTGAGGGGATTGTTGCTCTGAAAATAATTGGTGCTGTTTAGTTTTGCTCTTTTTTTGTGTGGTATCAGCAGTTTTCCTTCTGAGTGGGGACATACACATGTTTTCCTTATGACAGAGAGACATGTTGGTGTTAATTTCATCCTATGCTTGTCAAGGGGCTTCCTAGTGCTTGTGCTTGGTCTAAACAAACTTTATGCACCTTACTGAATTGTTACTGAATGAGACGTTCACAACTGAAAGTAAAAATCTTTGTCAAGTGTTTAAGCTTTTTGTGGTGGAAAGAGGGGGGACAGCTTCACAACAATTTATTTTTATTGTGTTAAGCTGTTTTATGTTTCAGCCTTTCTTCTAGTGCTGCCAAATAAAATTTACGAACAAAAGTAGCGGCAAACACAGTAAATCAGGCTGTCTTGTTGAAGTGGAAATGAATGAAATCCTCCGGTTTTGACACCTCTCACAACACAGTGAAACTGGTCTGCTTTTTCAAGGTCTTGTTTTCTGTAGCAAAGATTGCTGCTGCTCTGAAATGAACGCTGGTCTTATCAGAAAACTTCTTGCATGCTCCTAAACTCATTGCTACTGACTTAAAGCAGCTGCTTCATTTAGTAATGTTTCATAAACTTCTTGATTCAGAATCACCAAAGATGGGGAAGAAGAGAAGGACAGGGAAAGGGACCACATTTTAAGTGCTTACTGGGTTATATGAAATAATTAGCAAGAGCCTTATTTCTATTCAGCAGTCATAGTTGTTTCCCTTTGAACTCATTTGCATTCTTATTGCATAATCCTAAATGACCTGTAACACGTACACAGATCTACTGTTTCTTTGCGTTTTTTTGGCATGTTAAGCTATTCAAACTATTCAGTGCCTCATAAAATTTAACACTTTTTAAAAGGCCTTAACTTCAGTTGGTCTATGAAGAAAACTTCCTCTTTACAGTTTGCCTTTTTTTTATTTTCCTTTAAGAAGAGACTCTGAAGCAGAGAAAATTCTCATTAAAATTTCTAAGAATCTCACCTGAGAGAGGGCTGCAAGGGCTGAAGTTTATCTTCCCTGTTTTGCTGAGAGCTCTTATGCTTGCCCATGTCTGTGAAATCTTTTTGGCCCATTCTACAGACACTTCTCTTCTGCAGAGCTGTAAGGCAGTATTGAAGTTACTGAGAGCTGACAGAGTTATATCTTATTGTGTTGCTCACGTTCTTCTATGGTGGCGAGTTAACATTCTCTTATTTGTAACACTATTTTACGTGCTTCTCGTTTAACTGCCGTGACTCCGGACTTCTGCTGTCTGGACCCTCTTTACTGCCACTCTTTACTGTGCACTTTGATGCCTGTATACAAACACATTAATATGGTGTTGATGGCTTCAGTCATCATCTAGGATAAGAAGAGCAGCTGCCCTCCTGTGCTGTAACTTCAGTTCAGTCCTTACATTGATTGTTGCAATAGCAAATTAGTTGGCAGGGAGGAAATACAGTCAGATTATTTGATCTAACATTACTAAACCTGGAAAGTTAATTTCCTTTTAGTGTGAGTTTGGCAAAGTCTCTGAGTGTCTCCATGTCTCAGTTCCTCAGCGATGAAGTCAGAGTGACACTTTTCCACATGACAGGTACCTGTTTTGGAATGGAATTGTTCTCAGCTTGTACATAACACAGTATCCTGCACACTGTGAATCCTCCTTTGAGAAAGTGTCAGAACCTCACCATTCTGCAGAGACCTTGTCATCTTTGTGTGCCAATGTAACTCATAAAAATGTGCAACTGCAAAGGAGTAGGAGGGAGCCAGGACAGCATTTGGGTGGCAACTGAGGGAATAGCCTAAGCTTTCTCCTAAACTTTATCCAAGCTTTATGGCATCAGACTTCTTTTGAATTGTCAAACTAGAGAAACTTTTTTAAAAAGGGGAAAATATTGGACAATGACTAAAAATAAATACATATCTAAAGATGGACAGAGATTCAGTCTACTTATAATCCCGTGTGAAGTTCAGAAAACTTGTATTTGCAGAAAAAACAGCCCTGGTGAACCACATGGGTGGTTTTCATAAGAATCCCCTCATGTGCTTAATGGCTACAGGTCAGCTGGCTACAATGTGGGGAAAGTAAAAAGGCAGATGTGGCTGCTGGTAGAAGGATTTATTAAAGCTCCATCAAAAAACCACTGCCACTCTGAGACTGCAACACCTGTGTGAAAATGCCCCCATTCATGTAACAGAGGTTTACAACCTCTGATTCACTTGCTGATTGACATTATAGCTACACAGAAATGTGTTTCTCCATACAGTGTGTTCCCCTTATGTCCGCTATACTGGAAAGGGTGAGTCCACCTTGATAGTGTTCTGTATTTCACCTGAAAGATGTTTCAGGTTATTTGGGGCTGTCTGAAGACTCCTATAGCAATGTTACTGTAAATGTAATAAATGTAAACTTTTTCTTTAAATGAAATAATATCTAATTTAGGAAAAGCATCTATGCATTTGATTAATTCCACAAGACATAATTAGGGCTTAACCATTTTCTTAAGAGATGCATTAATTGGGGTTGGGATTTGAACTTCGAAATGAAATAAACTCAAAGCAGCTTGACACCCAGTGCTGCTCTGAAATTCCACTTGGGTCCTTAAGAAATATTTAGGACACACGGACTTGTAGATGTTATGGTACCTGGGAAAGTAATACTTTATTCAAACATCTATACTCTGGTGACTGAGCACAAAACCAATACTCCTTGCACCTCTGGGAACTCTCTACACTGAATTTTACAAAGAGATATGATTAAATGTAGAAGAATGAAGAAGAAATGATCTGCAGCTGCTGTCTGCTTTGCAGTTAGCAGACCATGTCTTCCATGGATAGGTCATAAATTCTTCCCTGCTGGGAGTACTGTATATGCTGATTCCCCTAAAGAACTGTGGTAGTATGTGTAGTGTTCAGGACCTTCACAATCTGCAAAAAGGGGTTGAATAGTAAGATAACTAAATTTGCAGGTAATGCGAAACTACTTTAAAGAGTCAAAACTAAAATTGGTGGGGTGCCATCTGTAAAAAGATCTCTTCTGTTTAGTGCCTGGACCTATAAAACGTCAAATGCCATTTGGCATTGATGAGTACAAAGAAAAAAAATAATATATACTTAGTTCGATTTTTATTAGCCATCACTGTTCAGAGGAGAGATCTCGCCCTGAATGGCTCTCTGACTAATCAGCTCAAGGTGCGAAAAATAGCAAATAATGTTAAAAAAAAATTGGAAAGAAAAAAACCGCCAACAGTCTGCTGTGTCAATCTAGAAATCTGTGGGCTCCTACAGTTTGTATGCTACATGCAGTTCTGATCTGTGCTTATCTCAGGCTAGAAAAGAGACAGAAAATTTGACAAGGATTATTGGAGGTATTTCACGGCTCCTAGTACTGGCACCGATCAAAAAACGAGGGCTCTTCAGCTTCAATAATACGAGCAGACAAGGATTTAAAACAGGTTTCCACGATCATGAATGACACAGAAGTGAATAAAGAATGTTTATTTGCTATTTTCTAAAGTATGAAAAATAGGAAGCCACAGTAAAATGTCAAACATCAAGTTAAAAACAGACAGTGCCTTGCACGCAGTCTGGGAGGCTTGCCTAAGCCTGCCCTAATGATGTACTAAGGTACTGCACTTGCTCAGCCTTGTATGCTCCAGAGTGTAACTTCTGGTTGTGTTCTACATGCATGAAGTAAACCTGGTTGTTGTGACCATCTCAAAACTTGACAATTTCAAATGGAAAATCCAAACTAGCTTTATTTGTGTCATTTCTGTAAAGCTTCACAGAAATGTAGGGTCCAAAGTGTTCTCCTTACAAAACAGCTTGCTGTTTTTCATGAGTGCTCCAGTGCGTTACTGTTTTGGGCACCTGTCCTTTCTTGTAACGTCTTTTGCCCACGACCACCCTAATGGCTCTGTTTGCGTATGCATTTTTTGTGTGCATGTTTCTTTATGCATTTCAAGATGGAAATTTTGTCCTTGGGTACCTGAATCCTGCTTAGACAGTCAGGAATTTTGAAGTGCACTAGCAGTTCACTAGAACCAGTTACATATGTTTCTTCTAGATTATCTAGGCAGCACACATGTAATACCAGCATCGGTTTGTGGTATGAACTGAAAGCATGCTTCCAGCCAAATGGAGCACTGCAGAGTTAATGAAGCAAGATCTAATGAGTTTTCATCAGAGCCAAAGAATTCTGTATAAGATAAACTTTTGTCTTTTTGCTATATAATTCTAGATTGTCAGTACTGGCTTCAGGGAGGGAATAAGCACAGCAGCATAACAGAAAGTTGTTCTTCCACATGGTCAAATCTTTCTACACTTTCTAGGATGAATGGACTTTCTGCCAAGCTCCTGCAGAAACTCTTGCACATTGCCAGATGGCAAAGTGAAACTCTATGAAAGGATCTCTCGTGTGAAAATTTAGAGAATCCTCTAACTCTTTACTTTCCCCTTCTTTCCCCCCAGCTTCTGTCTCACCTGAATTCTGTAACTGAATCCAGTGATCTACAGATTAGATCCAGGATCCATAATCTGAATTCAATCCCTGTAGGTTTATGATATTATGGGGGGTTTAGTGCACTTTTAAAAATAAACCTGAGTATGCTGGTTTTCATTCACATGCTCGCAGTTGGGTACAGCGGTCAAAATAAACCGGAAGTGCTCAGCACTCATTAGTATGTTCTAAAGCAGTGAAAACTATTCATTATTCAGTACCTTCTGAAATTGGGTCACAGGTTTTTGCATCAGACGAGGAAGGGGTAAACTTCATATGGCACACTAACAGTTGCGTTCAAATAATAAGTTTAAAGGAGCAGCTTTTAATAAATAGGAAGAAAGTGCTAAGTCTCTTTTTACCTCCTGGGTCTCCTTACCATTGCACTGAATTCTATGAATTGCATCTCCAGGTAATTCTTCTGTATCTCTCATCAGGGAAAATGGCACAATGACAAATCTTGCAGCCTTTCTATGTTAGTGTTGTGACATATGATCTTTCTGCTTGAGACTGAAAGAATATGACATTTCCTTCACTCACGATGTTAATGTTAGCAATATCAAGGCATTCAATTTGGCAAATGTTTTCTTTTCATTGTCACAAATTAGAATCAAGCAAAATGTGTGTGGTTTGAAACTTCTATAGGTGAAACCCTGAGAAGGAGCTCAGCATAATTATGCATGGTCTGAGATTGCCTGAGAACAGAATGCAGTGATTGCAAGGGATGGGTCCCTAAAGAATGAGTTGTAGCATTTGGTAGTGCTTTGCAGATGTTTGATTCTACTTTCTAATTTTCATTATTTTTTTTATTATTGCTGGTTTGGGTTGATTTGTTTGGTTTTTTGGGGGGTGTTTTGCAAGACAACGGTCTGTTCTGAGGCCTGTGTTGTCATTTTTCTCTCCCTGCTCCAAACGATTTGGGAGAAGAAACAGATAAATTGACACACCAGTTGCGAAGACTTACATCTTCAGAGTTGTGGTCCAGTTAAGCTTACGCCCAAAGAACTAATTTATGATGACTGTGTGCATATGGAACAAGAAACCTAAACACCAGACGTAGTGTACCAGAGTTCAGCACTTAAACAAAAACATACCCAAATTTTACAGAAAGACCGTTATTATTTCTTGTGCATACAATAGGTAATGCTTTGAAGTGAGCTATGTTTAGTCCTAGTACGTATTCAATTTTTGCTTTGAATGAGGCAATTCTAGAATCTAGACTGCTCCATAGAAGAGGTAGTTTATTTGTTTTGTTTGCAAGGTCATAGCTAAGTCCTGAAATATCTAACATATTCATGTTTAACCTTGCCAGGCAAGTCCTCTGTTATAGAAGCAAGCTCTTATGTGCATAAACTATTCTTGAGATGTGGTTTGTGTGTGTTTAAAGTCTCACAAGGAATGTAACAATGTATCGTGTCCACTTTCCTTTATCAAGAACATCTGCTGTTCATTTGTTAAAGCAAACTGCAGCTTGAGCCTGACGAAAGTTTTGCTGCAAGACTTACAAAAGAGCTCCACTGACCAGAACCATGTTTCCCACCTGTACTAACCAAAAAAAATTTAAATTAAAATAAAAATATACCACCCATTATGTGGGCAAGTATTCACGATGTTCATGTTGTAGTCTTCACGGTTTTGTAGTACTTTTTTCCTAACACTGACATGAAGACTTCAAATCAGTATGGACTATTACAACAAGAAGTGACTTTATGTCTTGTTGGAGAGCACAGCTCTGCCCACATGGACAGAGCATGTGTTACATCATACCTGGTTCTTAGCATCCTCTGCTAAGTGTGCTCTCAAGTACTTCATTCCCCTCACAAGTCTTTTGATCAAGGTCCAGATCCAAAAACTCTTGGCTCTTGATTCAAGGATGATAGAGGACACTGGCTAGAGTCTGGTGACTATGGAGAACATCTCTTTTTTTGTAGGAGCTCAGGATGATTCACATCCACAGAGCAGCTGTTGCTGTCTGGATTGAATCTCTTACGGCTGCATGAGAGCCTTCAACTGTACGACATTCAGATGAGCCCATCTAACACATAGCTTGCAATAAAGTGCATAATATTCCATTTTTGTTGATATCTAGACATTGGAAGAAGAGGTACACTATACAGTCTCTACTGCATTTCAAGTATAAGTGCTACAAATTGTTTTTTCCTATATCTTCACTTCTTTCAGTAGAATTACACTTATAGAAGTTGTCATGCTACTTAATTGCACTTCTGCTGCTGCTTTCTTGATAAAATCTGATAGATCAATACTCTATGTTTTGCAAAAGGTGCAAGGAATTTATGCCCTGCTAGTAATGAGTATTTGCTAGGCCAAGTCCCTTCTTTCTCTGTTTCAGGCTTTTGTTTGCAAACAGCAGAATAAAGGTCAAAGTTTGTCAGATATTCTGAATGGTTTTCCACATCTCCCTTGATGTCTCCTCCTGGTGTGATTTCTAATGTTCTGCCCAAAGCATACACTTTGGAGATCCATGGTAACATCTGGCAACTATAACTGAGGCTATTCTCTTTTCATCCTTTTGCAGCTTCTGATATTTGTGGCCTTTTCTGAGATGTGGTTCCCAGAAATGACTGATTTCTGGTTCAAGGTGGGCATGGAACAGAGGATAGGCTACAAACTCTTCTCAAAAAGTTGCCCCACTTTCTGGCATTCCTTAGTGTTAAGATAGGCAGAAAGCCAAATAAGTAAAATACCTGCTGCTCTTCCAAAGGAGGTCAATGCTGTCAGACATCATCCACCAATCTACTGACTAATTTCTCTCAGAAGTTTATTGCTTGTCCCGTCCCCTGTGGATGTGGGAAACAGTATATTCTCTTCTGCTCTGCAGTTACCTTTGTGCATTAGAAAATATTTCTCATTGCTGCCATTCTTCTTGTAAGATTTGTTACCCAGGTCATGCAAACTTTGTTTTCATGTTGTTTTAATGCTGCTAGACACTACAGTCTAACTACAAATATGCTAGCTACACTACTAACGATCAGTATTTTTAATAAAATTTTTCTCTAGGTTGCAATGAATGAGGTACAGGCTAAGAGCA
>Ga0181612_172712_pt1 | contig 20618 bp, 15 predicted proteins | sample HoacroProtozoa21_FD_119630 | JGI IMG/M metagenome (GOLD analysis project Ga0181612, IMG submission 119630) | Hoatzin crop microbial communities from Cojedes, Venezuel. Combined Assembly of Gp0051906, Gp0051904, Gp0051908
TAGGTTGGTGTCCCTCAGTCAAATGAAAGAACTTACTGTATCAATCCCCTATGCCAGATATCCTCCTCCTCCTGGCTTGCACCGGGTGGTACCTGGCTGCGTCAGGCAACCTTCCTCCTGGTTTCTCTGGTGCTTTCCTGGAGGCAGAGTGGGAGTGGGGAGAAAGCTGGGTGATGAAGACCTACAGGGCTAGCACAGTGGTCTCGGCACCTTCTCTTGGAGACACCTGGCTCCATGAGCAGTCTTCGGCACACCACCTCCTTGTGCCGCAGCAGGAGCCTGCGTGGGATTCACACTCCCCACCCTGCCCTTCTGCACACCCAGTGCCAGCAGTAAGGCGAGAGCCTCTTGCGTGCTGTCTGGGCCCGGGCCCAGATGGGTGCTTGCAGGAAAGTTTCTATAGGAACCAGGGGCAGGAAAAACCTGCCCACCAAGTTCAGCACTCGCTCTAATGGCAGGGACAGGAGGGCAGGCAGGGGAGCAATCTCCAGCAAGGCGGAGGCCAGCGTGTGATGACGTGGAGAAGGGAAGGTGTTCCCCTCTGCTACACCTGTCCTGGGACGAGGAGGGACTTTCGGCCTCAGCGCTCTCCTGCCCTGCCTCCCGAGCACCATGATTAATTCCCTTCTTATGGGGAGTTTTCCCACCCACGTGCCTAGCGCACTGGCCCGGTTCCTCCGTAGCAGGTTGGTTCAGCAGTGATTGTGCATGCGATGAAGGTTAATGATGACCGAGGGGGATCCCTGCTCGCATGCTTGAGGCACTGACCGGGGATTCAGAGCACAGGTAATGAGGAGCATGGCAGAAGTACCACGTGGCTGAAGCAGTGACTGCATTCCTGATAAAAGTCGTTGGAAACAGGGTTACCTAGGCTGAGAGAGAGAAGGACGTATTGCAGCCCCAGGAACAGAGCAGCTGTGGTCACAGGACAGTGATAAGCTTCAAAACAAAGCATACGAATACATTCACAGCGATGTTGAAAAGGGAGTAAGTATTGTCAGCAGATTTACCAGCTTGGTGTGCCTGCGGTGTGGGTTCCCGTGTAAAATGAGCGTGCAGGTGCTCATTTTGTAATTCTTGTTATGTCTTCAGCTACTGAGGGAAAAGTAGGTGCTAAGAGAACAAGTGGGGCTAGAGTGATGGGAAGCATAGAAGAGTGTTTACAGAACTCACGGGTAAGCAGCTGGCCATTGTGTGGACAATGTTGCTTCTCAGAAAAAAAAGCTGAACTTTTTCTCATTTGTTTGTGGTTTTTTTTTTCCTCTTTTTGCACCGAATGTCGGTGTCAGAAGATCAGAATGTCTTCGTCCATGTAGACAACTGTTTAAATTTGGGAGGAAGAAGCCTTATCGTGTCTGTTCTCAAACATGGATGCTTTTTATGCTTTTGCAGTGTTTTACAGGTGCTTATCTGGGAGTTCTCTAGCAAGCCACTTCCAGGCTGCGAGTGCTCGCTGGAAAGCTTGCTGAGTTGCAAAGGCAGCAGTGGCAATATAACCTTGTACTACTGAGCACTATAAACAACTGGGACAGGACTTGCTGGATGAATCCCTGGAGTTCCTTCTTTTAGTGGTTTGCAGTCATAAGTAGCTTTACTGGAAAGGGGAAGCTGGAAAACCCATTCCAGACGTGCAAATGTTAGTTTGTCCTAGGTTTTTTCCCAAGCAAGTGCAAGTGACTGATATATCCCAGCACTGGCTTTATCTGCTTAGTAGAGGTGGCTCTGGCTGTCTCCCACACATGGAGTTATCAGATTGATCTTAAAGTCCAAAAAGTCTCTCTTTGATTACTGAATTATTCCATTGTTGTCCTGGAAAACCCCTATAAAAATCTGCTGTGAACTGGTATCGGTAAAGTAAGGAGGGGAACAGTGTGGGCTGTTTCCCATCTGAACTCTGTCACCTGATGCAATTTAGAGGAGCCTGGCTCCTGGCTCATTGCAGAGGTACTCGAAAGCATGTTGTACACGTCCTAGTCCAGTTCGTCACAGAAAATCATTGTCAGAAGCTTTCCCAGCTCCCTTCAGGGAGCTGTATTCCACACTTTCCTCCTGTGGTTTGCTACTCCTAAAATCTCTTTCAGGCTTACTGGATCTAATGATACCCCCTTAAACCCTTTCCACCATTCCAGTCCCTTCTTCTCTATGGGCAGTGTATTCAGAGAATGAGGATGTATGGTATGTTTTTAGTATTCATAAATGCAGGGCTTGCAGTATGTGATGGAAAAGGTGATGAAAGTTGACTTGATTTTTGCAATTCTTTCAATCAGCAATGCTGTTACTGTCACAAGGAATTTGGGAAGTGACAGTGTGCTCTTTCTAGCTGATGGGTAGATATGAAACCAAGAGGAAGTTACCATCTCTGGAATTTAGTTGTCCTGTGGGGGAACTTAAATACTAAGGCATTTAATTTTCCTGTGGGGAAGTTGTGCATTGAGGGGTCTGTCTTTTCCCCACCATGTTCTGACATGCTGATCGAATTATCTCATCACCATTTATTTGTTTTCCTTTTTTTCTTTTTTTTTTCTTTTTTTTTTGTGACAGGGTAGTGACCTTTCACCTCTGAGAGCAGCATTTCTGGACATGCTGATGTTGTCTGCCCGTTATCACTGACAGCCTCTGCCACTCAGCCTTACATAGCGCGATGTCAGGTGAGCAGGTAGAAATGGACACAGTACCTTCTTGTTTGGTTGCTGTTCTTTCTTTAGCTGCAACTAGTAGAAGAAAGTTACTGGTTCCGAGAGCCATTCTTTACATTAACGTACTGTCTGGTCAAATTGAGGGAGAGCAAACTGCTCCGCTTTTTGTGACCCAGCTGCCTTTTCACTCACGGTGAACTCAGTTCCTTCTTTTACCCTGTGCTGAAGCGTGCAGAAGCTTCTTCAGCCGTTGAACACAGAGGAAGAAGAAGGTTGAAATGTAGTCTGCCTTCCCCATTTTTCATAAGCTTTGCTTGGTTCTGTTCTCCTCCCAGGATTTGCCCCAAAGTGGGGGGCTTACTTACGATCGGAGAGATTTTTGCTATACAGTGGTAGCTCTAGAGCAGGCAGAAGGCTAAAGAATTACTGGAGTTCAGCTGTGGACTACTGAACTTTACTAAAACTAGGTCTTCTCCTTCTAACAGCAGCCAACTCTCCCACCCCATATTTTTGTCTAAACCTTGCTTCCTGGTCCAGCTGGTTATTTCAGGGCATATAACCCTGAAGGAGGCTATACTTCAAAGCCAAGAAAACCATTTTCTTGGTGATCTACACAGTGGAAGACCTGAGATGTGCTTATCTGCCTCAGTTGCAGAACTTCATGTCTGCTTTTATTGCAAGAGCTATTTTATTTTATTCCAGCTGAGACTGGAAAGGTGTTGAACACAAAAGACCAAGGTGGTAGGCATACTTGCATTGCTGCAGCTCTCTGTGCGTGGTCTGGCAATATCCCAGCCCTTCTGGAGCAAAGGGAGCAGTTGAGCACCTTGCTGAGGGCTCCGATTTCCCGTTTTGGTGCCTGGGTGACAGCTTCAGAGAACTCTGGAGTGCTGCTGGTGCTGGAGTCAGTGCCTCTGTAGGAGGCATTTACTTTTTGATAGCAATTTTTTTTTTATAATGGTTCCCCTGGCTTGACAATGATTGCACAGCTTTTCCAAGCAGAAAAAACATCACATGATGCCATGGAACTATTTCTCATCCCTAAAATTCCCTTTCTTAGAGGAAACTCTGTTTGGCCTTTCCACTTCTTTTGCTCAGTAATAAGGGACAAAACCATCTGAAATTGCTTGCTTGGTGAAGTGGGAGCTGTCTCAATGTCTAGCGTAGCAGCAGTGACAAACTGCTGAGTGAGTCCTTCACTTGCTGGAACAGTCTGTATTGAGTGTGTGTCTTCCAAGGGAGCCCTTCCAGGTTCTCACTGCTGTGTGTTCATCTCTCTGTCTTTAGGCCACCACACTCCTTCTGCTGGGGGTCCCTTCTCAGCACTCACTCCCAGCATTTGGCCTCAGGAGATCCTGGCAAAATACACACAGGTACGGTGTGGGGCAGGGAGGGGGTGTTCTCTGGCTCCGCACGGAAGTAAAGGGACCCTGGTGATTTCTAGCGGTCTCTGAAAGCCGCGGGGAAAAGGAGGGAGAGATGCACTTTTGCTGCAATGGTTTGGTTGTGGACGCCTGTTTGCTACTTAGACTTCATGTGTTTTGCGGCTGCATCCTGGCTTTTGCAAGAGGATCTTGCAGAGCGCAGAGAAACTTGTGTGAATGATTGCCCTGCTGTTTTGCAACTGTTGCTCCACTGTGAAAATGTTGACACCCTTCAGGGAGTCTCTATCACCATCAAGCTACTCTGGGCAGCTTGTGCATGGCAGGAAATGCTAGCCTCAAGCCTTGGCACCGGGTGGGCAGAGCAGGAAGGAAGGAAGCAGCCGTGGAATTTCGTCACTTACCCTCAGTGTTTGCTGCAGGCGGCTGAGCCCAGCGGAGCAGATTAAAGCTTATTGTGGAGCTGTGCTAGAAGCACGCTTCTTGGGCGCTGACTGGGCGCAATGCTTGTGAGAGACCCCACAGGAGGAGCAGGTGGGCTTGCAGGAAAGGGGAGGTATCTGTAGGTTTTCACTCCTTAAAAAAGACCGGTTGTAACCTCCAGTCTGTGAGGAAAGTGGAGATTTGGGCCGTGGACCTGAATTTCCATTGGCCTATAATTTGGGCTTGCTTCACAGGTGCAGATCCCAGTTTTGCCTGCTGTCTTTCAGAGAAAATCTGAAAGCAACAGGCAGGAGATGGAGCAATGCAGGGAGCTGAATTTGCAGTGTGTGTGTGGAGAGGTAACAGAGCACTGCTGTGTATTAGAGATGCAGCAGAGACCACTTTAGCTGGTGTGTGTGGATTCCTCAGTCCATGAGGAGGGCTGCGTGCCCCTCTAGGTGTGAAATTCTGATCTTGATATGATGCTGCACTCAAGCCCTGCTGGGAAGGGATTGCTGGGAAAATCTGTGCAGGTGGGAAGGCAGGGCTTCACAACTTCCATGGAGAAGTCAAAATGGGAATTGCATGCAACACCTCCCCAGCTAGGAACTGTGGTTGGAGGCGTCATGAATAAAGGGGCACGGAGTCTAGTTGTTCAGAGGGCACAGTGCAGGCAGTGGTAGGGTGGGGCAATATCCACAAGTGTCTGTTCAGTTGTTCAGTGCTAGACTGGTGAAAGTGTCTGTTCTCCTTCTCCATGTCCCCTAGAAAGAAGAATCCATCGACCAGCCAGAGTTCCGCTATGATGAATTTGGTTTCCGAGTTGATAAGGAAGGTAAAGTCAGTCCCATCCCTCCCATTGTGTCCTGGGTCCAGCCCTTCTCACGCTGCCGAGTATGGCAGGGTGATTTTGCAGCCATTCTGTGCTAGGTCTCATCTACCTACCCATCATCTTCTTTCTGTGTCCTACCATTGTAGTCATGGGCCATCCATTAGACGTGCTGGTCTTATGGGAGTCTGGAGCGTAGAATATACAGCAGAGTCATTTCCATCCCCGTATGCTTGTGCCATGGGTAAGAGGAAGAAGAAAGTTAAGAGGAAGTTATGACTTCCATTAGCAGCTGCATGCTGGGGAAGAGCAACTTTCCCAGTTGACAGTGGGGTCTCTGTTGTGGACAGTAGCACTATAAGCGCTGATAGCAGGCACAGTGACACGTGCTATCTGTTGAAAAACTCGTGGCCAAGATGAGCGGCAGCAGTATGTGTTCTACCCATCCCAGCAGCTTGACAAAGTGTAGGGCAAATTGTAGGGGCAGAACCTACATCCTAGTTTTTCTGCAAGATGCAGAGGCAGGAGACAAAGTAGAAGGAGGTGTGGAGAGCTATTGAAACTGGGCGTTGAACTACAAGAGCCCGCTGTCTTGGCAAAGAGGAAGAGAAAGGAGTGGAGGACACAGGAATTGCTTTATATGCTCTGAGAGGATATTTCCAGGGCTCAGGCCGTACAGTGCAAGGGCAGAAGTTGTTTGCATGTGTGCCCTGCGACACCTTGAGTCGTAGAGGATCCTCTTTGAAGCAGTGACCCAGAGATGAGGACAGGACGCAGCGATTTTCTTCAGCCAGAACATTTGATAGACTTGTACGTTATAAAATCAGCAGAAAGATTTGGACTGCATTGCTGGGAGGTGTTATATGATGAAGGACAGAGTGCCTTACGTCAAACCTCTACTTGTGCTGAAGTACTTCTTTTAGAAAGCCAGCCTTGGGTTAAGGTGCTCTCTCATTGTGAATTTGGAAGTGTCCATATTAAAGGGATTTTTTTCTGGTGATTAATTATCGGCGAAGTTCACATTTTGCACCTCGTTACTTGCATGAGCATAGAACTTGTGCTTGCCACTTCTGAGGCTTGCTATGCTTTTGTCAGCCTGATTTACACATCCTTACAAAACCCAGCAGGATGACTGCTGCAGGGATCTTGTTTAATTCCAGCCACACTGTGTGTGAGTAAGTAGAGACTGGAAGCCTGCTGACAGCGTCTTAGTTCTCAGGGCCCCAGTGCCTTTTGCTTATGACCAGAAAATTAGCTGCACGGAGAAGACAGAAGTCAAGCTTTGGCTTTCCATGCTCTGGCTGGAAGACGTGAATGTTTTTAATGTGCTTTCTTCAGATGGCCTTCCTACTCCTCACCCTGTCCTGTGTTTGTTCCCTCTCCTGTTCCCTCTCTCGCTTGTCCTTGTCTCCATTTCGTTCCCCTCCCTTTGCTGAGGCAGATGGCCCTGAGCCAAACTCCAGCAAGCTTCTGGGGGTCCCGCTGACGGAGGAGCCACAGCAGAGGCTCAAGTGGCAGGCTCATCTGGAATTCACACACAACCATGACGTGGGCGACCTCACCTGGGACAAAATTGAGGTCACCCTACCGCATTCAGACAAGCTGCGCTCCCTGGTGCTAGCCGGCATCCCCCACAGCATGAGGCCACAGGTGAGAGTGCTGCCTGTCCTGGGCAGGCTCTCCTGCCTGGAGTAGGAGACCATGGAGCAAGACCACTTTTTCTTGGTTGAGAGGGTGCCAGATTATGGCTTTCTGTGGCTGTCTTAGTGACTCTTCCGATCTCTGTTCACCCTGTCCCCCCAGCTGTGGATGCGCCTGTCGGGGGCCTTGCAGAAGAAGAGAAATTCAGAGATGTCATATCGGGATATCGTGAAAAACAGCTCTAATGATGAAACCATTGCTGCCAAACAGGTAGGAGATACTGCCTAGTGCTGACTGGGCACAAGGGAATGGGGAGGAGCGCAAGATTTGCTGCATGAGAAGGAAGGGGTGTCTGCCTAACACCTGCAGCAGGGGCAGTTGAGAGGACCTCTGTGGCTGAATACTGCTAAAGTGTGATCCTGTTGGGCATATTTCTGCTTTGTTTTGTTGGAATAGCAACTGTGCAGCTCCCTTCCTTCCTAGGACAGCCAGGAAGGGGTTTGACCCATGCTGTCTGCAGGCTAGAAAACATTGCTGCAGTTTCATCTCAGCAAACATCCTGATATCCGTGGCGGGAATTTAAGGGTGAAAGATGCACCTCTGTTGAGGTAGTGGCAGCTGCTTCCAGGGACTGTCTTTGTTCACCCAAACACAAAGTCTCTGAACACCAGCAAGACTGTTACAGGGTGTTTTCCCTCTTCCTCTGACCTTTCCTTTTCTGGGAGGAGGCAAAGGCCATGGCAAAAGAAACAGAGCTCTGCAGGTATTCACCTCTCACTAAGAAGCTGGGTTCAATATGGTCAGAAGCAGGAACAACACTGCCTGAGGGAGATCTGTGGGGTGTTCACCTCCAAGTCCCCTGTCACAGGTGTGGCCAGGTTGTTCGTTTCTTCCTGGAATAGGTTTGTTGGGAAGCTTTGCTTGAAATCCAAGCAGATGAAATTCCCAACCAGTATGCCTGCTGTTCTCGGAGGGCGTTGAAGCTAGGGACTGAGTTTAGGTAAGTGTTACTTGGGAGACACAAAGTCAGCATCTGCACTGGCATTTTCCCATGTGTCAGCGAAGGCTGCTGAAGTGACTCCAGGTGCTTGGACAGGGCCATCTTCTTTGGTGCCTAAGGACTTACGCAGGAGTGTGGGGAAGCAGAGTTCCCTGAGGCAGTGGGCCATGGGGAAGTGCAGAGAGCAGAAGGCAATTGTTCAGACACTGCTAGCTGACCCTGTCCTTGCTTATGGCTGTCTCGCAGATTGAAAAGGACTTGCTCCGGACGATGCCCAGCAACGCCTGCTTCTCCAACATGAACAGTATCGGGGTGCCACGGCTACGCAGGATACTACGAGGACTTGCCTGGCTCTACCCAGAGATTGGATATTGTCAAGGCACTGGCATGGTAACCTGCTTTCAGAGTGTCTTTATGACAGGGATTGTTTTGTGGCTATGCTGGGGCAAGTAATTTGGGGCAGTACTGCCAGACACTGTGGCCTCCATATGAACTGAAGGGAAATCCCTTCCACATGGAATGTTTTTCCTAAGGAAGGGAGAGCAGAGTAGCACCATGTGTCCAAAGATGTGGAAGAATTCAGTCCATCTGTTGGGGAGGGACAGGCACTACACCAAAGAGAAATCACTTCACTGGGAGACTGGAGGAGACCTGCTGCAGAGGAATGAAGATGTTGATCACCTAGATACTGGTCCATCTCCCCACATGAGGAAGTGGGGAAAGAGTTCTGCTCCTTTTAGGACATGCAGTTCTTCCTTCAAAATCCTAGGTGGCTGCCTCTCTGCTGCTCTTCTTGGAGGAGGAGGATGCCTTCTGGATGATGTGCGCTATCATCGAGGAGCTGGTTCCTGCGTCCTACTTCAGCACCACCCTGATGGGCGTGCAGACTGACCAGCGTGTCCTGCGACAGCTCATTGTGCAGTACTTGCCCCGCCTGGACAAGCTGCTCCAGGAGCACGACATCGGTAAAAGGGTGCTCTAGAAACCATAGCTTTTCTTCCCAGGGTGACATGCAGACAGAAATTATTGTGATTGTTTCACAAAGGAAGGAGCAGCAGGGCTAGGAGCAAACCTCCTGGCCCTGAGGCCAGTGCATGGTCATCTTTGAGCTCTTAGGAGAGTCCATATTCACTGGTTGGCTGACCTCCCTTGTTATGTTTCTTTTCTGTGTCTTTATTCACAGAGCTCTCCTTAATCACCTTGCACTGGTTCCTCACCTCTTTTGCTAGTGTTGTCCATATCAAGCTGCTGCTACGTATTTGGGATCTCTTCTTCTACCAGGGCTCTCTGGTGCTGTTCCAGCTCACTTTGGGCATGCTCAGTATGAAGGTAATTCCCACTTCCTCTTCCACCTTTATAGTACTTCAGTGTTTATATCTGAATTTTAGGAGCTAGAAGGTTTTGTATCCACTTCCTGTGTGTGGTTTGGGAATGTGCTCAGGAAGATATCTTCCTGCCTTCCTCAGAACTGGGGCCTGTGGAGAACTTCCAAGGCACTTTACAGGATTCAGGGGTTGCTGTTTCCCCTGCCTACCTCATTTGTTCCCTCATAGTTAAACCCCATCAGCTGCCCCCCTCTGTTCAGTCTAGATCCCAACCTGAGGGTCTGTCTTACCTAAAGCAAGATACTTCTTGATTTTGCTCCATCTCTGAGCAGAGATATAGAGCTGAGGTCGTGGTTATCTGGGAAGCTTTTGATGGCATTGTTGAGTGCTCCCAGAGATGAACATTGTCCTGACTACATTTGATTTGGCTGGCTTACATTTAACTGCCTGATCTTTTCCTTTTTATGCAAAGAATAATTTTGTGGCTCAGCTTGCTGTGTGAAGGGCAAGGGTGAGCCCACTGGGAGCAAGGGGAAGGTGGAGCACAGTTTTACACAGTAGGTGCTCCATAGTGTGTGAGACTGAGCGGCTTCCATTCCCGTGTCCCGAGCAAGATCCCTGCTGTGCCCAGTCCTGGTGGTGGGCGCAGAATAGCTTCTGCCAATGATGGATGCTGTGATTCGAGAACATGCCAGCTAGAATTCTGGGGACAGATCTCCGTACAGTAGAGTAGTAAAAGATGCTGTTCCCATCCTATAGGTAGCTTGGACTCTTCCTATTAAGGTTTTTATGGAATTATGTAGTTGAACCTGCATTATTTCTGGCCCAGTCTGTACACTGATTGTAACGTTGCATCTAGCAGCCCTAAGGGCATAGCTGTCGTGCTCAGTGTTCTGTGTGGCAAAATGACTGCATCGTTTCAGGAGGATGAGCTAATCCAGTCCGAGAACTCTGCCTCAATCTTCAACACGCTCTCAGACATTCCAAGTCAGATTGAAGATGCAGATGTGCTGCTGAGGGAGGCCATGCGTGTGGCTGGCTCGCTGACAGATGTGGCGGTGGAGACGCAGCGTCGCAAACACTTGGCCTACCTCATTGCTGACCAAGGGCAGCTGCTCAACTCTAGCACCACTGTCAACAATTTATCCAAAGTGAGTGCACAGCGTCCCATCTGCCTCTGCTGCTCAGTTTTTACCATTCCTTGACGTGTTCCCTCCCAGTTGCTGTTTGTGAGCAAGAGGTCCTCCTGTCTGAGAGGATTTTGGCTCCAGGATGACCGTGTCTTCCAGTGGAGAAGAGGTATTGGGAAGCGAGGAGGAGGAGGTCTGTACTAATGAAATGCTGCCAGAGCTGCCCTGGCTAATAAACGTGCAGGTGAAAGGGATATTGACATTGATTGTATTTTTCATTAATGAGAGTTATGATGGAAAGTGCATTTATTAATGGAAGCTAAATGAAACAACAGATGCTTTTGGCAGAATTTGCTTGGGGCATACAGAGTAGGAACTGGAGTTAATCCATTAGTAAGAAACTGGTACACTAAAATAACTCTGGAAGGTAGAGTCAGAAAACAGCAGCAGCCTTTGAGGAGCTGAATAAAAAACACACCTGTGTTTAATCTTGGACTACAGTCTGCAGCTGCGGATGTAGTAGCTCCTGTTTGCGAAGCCTGTGTGGAAGATACATTCTTCATGCCCATCTTTGTGCTAATCACAAGACACTTCTACAATTCTAAAATGTAACAGGCATCCACGTAGAAATTTATATGTAATTACGTGTAGAACTGCTTTTAGCAACAAGTAGAATTAGAACTAAAATTATTCACTTGAGTCATGGTTGATTCTTGAACTTCAGTTACGCTTTCATAATAATTGAGCTATAAATAACCCGTTGCACATGGAGCAGATGAAGCAGTAGAGCTGATTCATTGTGTTAGAACTAGAACAACTCCTGCCTAAAATTGTCAGTTCACTTGCCTGCCCTTGCTAGTGGTAGCTGTCAGGACCCCTTGCTCCAAGCTGACCTGTGTGGAGGATTGCTCTATTTTATTTCTGAAATCTGTCCTAATGGGTGCACTTTGTTCTCTCTCTCAACCCTCTCCCTCAGATTGTGCGGCGCAGGACACAGCGCAGGAAATCTGGCATCACCTCTCTGCTTTTCGGTAAGGACAATCCTGTGCCTTTCATGGGATGGTGATGGATGTGGCAGCCTAGGAGGGCAGGGAGCCAGCAAAGCAGGGAGACGCTGAGACAGAGGAATAGGAGAGGATGGAGCCAGAGATGAAGGATGAGGAGGGAGGAGTGCAGGTTTGTGCTTGCTTGCTTTGGTTTGAGCTCAGAAAATGATTTTTAGGTTAGATGGTTAGTCCTTAAGCCGTGACTGACAGCAGGCTGCAGCTCAGCCCAGCTGTAATGTCCTTCTTGCAGTGACCAACAGGTCAAACACATTGTCTGGCAGACCGTGCCCAGTCCACAGGCTGGATGTTGTACTCTCCTGATGTTCCTCTGCTCAGTTCAGGAAGATCTGTGACAGGGCAGGATGGTCCAGTGTGTCACCCATCAAAATTTATAACTGCAGTCATCACTGATGTTCCCCCTTACTCAGAGTTCAGTGTGAATGCTTTTAAGTCTTAATTTTCTTCGCTTATGAGCTAAGCCAGCGTGTGTCCAGAAAGCACACAGCCAGACTAGGTTTTTCATAGGTTTAAAAGTAGCTTGCTTCTGTGACTCCATAATACCCCTGTCTATTGTAAGCTTCACTGTCATCACCTTTCTTGCAACTGGTTAGCTTTCTTGAAATTGCCACATCTTACCACAGAAATTCTTTTTCTGGAGGAAGACAACCTACTGAATTTACAGGGTTCAAACACTGTTCCTGTTGTGGTTGAAATGGCCTGAATAAATCTAAAACTGGGTTTTACTGGTCTTTCCGAAGAGCTTTTCTGGTGTTCTCCAGGAAGCTGATATATTGTCACAGACTCGCTGCAGGTACGTAGAGTATTGCATAGAAAATTTATGGTAGAAGACCAATGAAGCTGTAAAGTCAAGCATGCAGAAGTGAAGAAATGCAGTAAAGCTGCTTGTGCAACCTGAACTCAGACCACTTGTGTGCAATGTTATCACACAATCAGTACGGACTGAACCAGCAGGGAACTTAGCGGCCAAGTGCATCTTTCTGGTGTCTCAGTCTACTTGACCAAGTTTGAGTAGCTTTATGGAGGTGATAGTCAGTTATACCCATGCACAAAGATAAATTTTAATTTCAAGCTTCAAAATGTGTCAATAGTAGAACTGAGATGATTGATAGTGTTTTCTCATTTTAGTGGGGTTTCTGTGCAGTGACTGTCATGTTTTTTACCTAATATTATTCTTAGTATTTAAAGTGTTGGTTAAAATAGAGAGATTGTCATCCTGCTGCAGATGACCAGAATGAAAAACTTCAGCCCAAGTGAGAGAAAGAAAAGCTTGGATGTGATAAATTCACCTTATGCTGGGAACTGTCAATCAACCTTAAGTGTAAAGTCTGCTGCCTGGGATAGTTAACTGCGTAGAGCTGGTACATAGCCTTCGTCTGAGCAGGAGTAAGAACTTGTCCAGGACTAAATTCGTCTTCCTCAGAGTGAATGCAGACTTAGTAGTGACTTGGACAGGAGTTGTAGAATCAGAGGAGCACTGTTTGGAAGGGACCTCTGGATGTCTGTAGTCCATCCTCTCCTGCTCAAAGCCAGACTCTTGCTCATGCTAGATCAGGTCAGCCAGGGCTTTCACTAGCTGAGATTCAAGGAGTTGGACCAAATTTCTAATGAAGGAATAGAAAGAAGAAACAGCAACAGGTAGTTTGGCGGAGAGCAAGACGTGCATGTTGCCCTTTTCCTGTTGGGTGGGCACTGCAAGAAGGAAATGCCGGAGAGCTTGTCCTCCTCTGCACAGCTGTGCAGCTAGTCAGTCTTTGCAGGCTCAAAATAGAGCCTCTGCACATCTGGCCGATCCTGCACTGGTTTCCTGTTTCAGAAATGTACCTGCAGGTGTGTCGGGTGCGGCGAGGTGAACCTGGTGAAACCCCAGTCGCTTTCCTCTGTATTGTGTATATTCCAAGGCGGGAAGGTGTGGAACTTGCTTCCCATATCTCCTGCTTGTGTTTGGGTGGGATTGATCTGAGTACGGAGGGAGGAGTACTGTCTTGTGGCCGGAAGGGACTGAATGATGGCAGAAGGAATCGGTGATCTATGTAAGTGAGGGCAGCCCTCGGAGCCAGTGTGGCTGCGGTTCAGTAGTTTCTTCTTTAGTCACATTCTGGTTTAGCGACATGAATTTTCTGGGAATCCCCGCCGCCTGCATGATCACCTATCTGCTTACAATCTTTGTATCTCTGAATCTGTAGCGAGACTTTTTACATGCTCTGTTTCCTACCCCTGGCCACTGAGGAGGAGGTTTTGTTAATTTTAATTGCTTGGACTGGGAGTAAGTATGCCCTACAATTTTTCTAGTCCAGAAGCAAAGTTCAGTTTTTCCTTTAAGCTCTATGTGTCTGATTTTCTAATCATTTAATTTAGCAAATAAGAAACAATTATAAAAACAATTCTAAATGTAATTTGTGCTTCTGTTTGTTCTTAATGTTTAGGTCTTTTTAGTTAGGATCACTTGTGATGAAAAGATGCTGTCAATCACTTTTCAATAAGCAGATGCTTCATGTGTACATAGCTGTTGCAGCAGCTGTATAGCTCGGGCCACACTTTATTCATATTGGTTTCTACAATGCTGTTAGAAGATAAACAGCATACAAGTTTGCTAGCCAAGTACTTACTTGGGGCTTGCATAAAAATTTGAGTTCAGAGACAAATACATTGTTTTAAATGTTAATTTTGTTAATCAAGATACCACATCTTCAGTCTGTTATGGAGAGAACAAAACCAGATGTATGAAAATACACTTTGAAATTAAAACAAACTGATTTTTTTTTTTTTTTTTGAAAAAGAAGCAAATGGTGCAGTGTTCCTAAACATCACATACCCAATTTTTAAATACATTAACTGCCTAAAGAATCATCCTATTACGTATCTTTCTGCATAAATTAGTAGAGATAGACTATCAAAACTCCTGGGAAAATTAGTGACAGTTGAAAGATGCTTTGGTAACTTTTGCTTTGTACTTGTGACCATTTCTATACACCAAAATCCTTTGAAATCTGGCTCTTAGGGAAGTCGAGGTCTCTTAAGTAGATGGTGACTTTTGGGTTGTGGCTCTGACTTCTGCACTGACACAGGAAAGTGAGCTGTCTTGGTTTTTCAAATTTTTTTCAAGACTCAGTGAAGAAGATGCTCTCAGCCTGTGACGTGTGCAAAAATCAGAAGTAGTTCAACGAAAAGCTCTTTCAGTTTCTAGAGAATTTCAGTTGAAGAGAATTTTTGAAAGTTCCTGGTTTTGTCTCCCACCTTTTAGCCATCTGTATACTGCATAGACACTTCTCTAAAGCAGTACACAGTACCTTGGTATACCGAGTTGTCCAGATGGTTAAAAGATGGCATCTTCCAGTTCCGTAGGTGGTTTGAAATACCAGCTCCTTAAAATTTGAGACAGTCAGCTTGATATTGGTTGTTTACATTACTGAACAGATTGGCAGTAAGTACCTGCCTTAGTCATAGGCACTTCTAATGTCAAGCCTTTTTGATTTCTGTAGAATCAATGATTTCTAGTGTTAACAAAAAAATAAATACCTCATACTTGTTTTCCTTTCCTCACCTTCCCTCTGGCTGTGTGCACTCCCCCAGGGGATGACGATCTGGAGGCACTGAAAGCCAAGAACATCAAGCAGACAGAGCTGGTGGCTGACTTGCGTGAGGCCATTCTCCAGGTGGCACGGCACTTCCAATGTGTGGATCCCAAGAACTGCAGCATTGTGAGTGGGAACAGCTGGATCCAGACCCGCGCCCTGAATGTCCACCACAGGACAGGGCTATTCAAGTGCTCCTGCAGTGCATGGGCTCAAGGAAGAACACGCCAGGTGTAATGGGTGGAGGGTGAGGGTTGGTCAACCCATCGCTGGTGCAGGGGGGCTTCACTGGGAGGTGGTCTGCCTGCGAGGAGGAGGAAAAGGTTTGGGAACAGGGGCATGCAAGCTTTGGCAGATCATCTGAGAGTCATCTGTTGCTTTTCATTCCTCTCTGCTCTTCATCCACATGCACGCTAGGATCTGACTCCAGACTACAGCATGGAGAGCCACCAGCGGGACCATGAGAACTATGTGGCCTGTTCTCGCAACCGACGACGACGAGCCAAGGCACTACTGGACTTTGAGCGCCACGATGACGATGAGCTGGGCTTCCGCAAGAATGACATCATTACGGTGTGTCAGCCTATGAGACAGGGACCAGGGCAGGCCCACGCAGACCCAGCTTGTTTGGGATGCTGCACTGCCTCTTCTGCAGGGAAAGAAGGGAGGAGATCAGCTCAGAGCTCAGTTAGGAGTCCAAGGGAAGCAGCTGGTGTTTCTGAGGGCTGCCTGGGGATGAGGCAGTATGTTCCCATGAGTGTTGCCTTGGGGTTTGTTCTCAGTGCAACCAGAAAGTCCCTTTCCTGGCTGCCACACAGCTGAGCAAAACATTGTTTTGGTCCAACCTGGGTCCTGGTTTAACGCTGTGGACTAAGCTGTGGTAAGACTCTAGAAGCATCCATTTGCATTTTAGCTGTGGGCATCCCATCTGAAATTGGGAAAACAGTATTTGCAGTAGCTTTTTGCCCTGGAAGGCCCAGGGCCATGTGAGAAGAGAATATTGGCAAAACAGTTGAGAAGAAAGCAGTTCCTTGTTGCATACACACAGCCGGGCAGCTGTAACCCTCCTGGCACTGTGCTCTTTTCAACCAGTGTTTTCCACTCCCTGTTTTTCAGATCATTTCCCAGAAGGATGAGCACTGTTGGGTGGGGGAGCTGAACGGACTGAGAGGTGAGAGCAGGATGGGTTGCACCGGGGAGAGTGGGGTGGGATGTGGAGCATCCATTAATCCACAGCAGCTACTCTGGCACGTTTGCAGCAAAGGCTCTGCCAGTTGTTCGGAGCATCTGCCGGGGACGAGGGAAATGTTGAAGCAGGGTATGAGAGCAGTGGTGCAGCTGCCTGGTTACTTCTTGCAAACAATGAGGTTAGGCTCTGTCCTCCTGGCGCAGGGTAGTTGGGCGCATGTCATCTCTGCTGCCTCTGGGCAGTGTCCTGTAATTGGCTTCCTCTGGCAGTTGCCTTAATTCTTGTGATTTTGAGGCTGCTCGCCTCTTTCTCTGGGGTTGGACCCTCTGAACTCTGATTTATTCACAGCTTCCACTGGGCTCTGGTCTTGTCTGTGCTAGCGGTTTCTCAGTGTCGGTCTCGCTTCTTTGTCCATTCTTTATAGGTTGGTTTCCTGCAAAATTTGTGGAGATCTTGGATGAGCGGAGCAAAGAGGTAATTAAAAAAACAAAACAACAACAACAACAAAAAAACCCAACATAAAAAACCAAGTCATGTCATAGCTGAAAAAATATAGTTGAAAAGAGCCATATATTTCCCTTCTTGAGACTGCTGGGTCTCTCTGGCTATCGAACACTTAGTGATGTGATCAGGGAGCTTATCTTCCTAAGCCTGTTTGCTCAGCTTCCCGATGCTGACCAAGCGGCGCGTCAGGGCCCCAGAGGGCTGCAGGGGAGCCGACTGCGATGCCTGGCCTTGCAAAAGACCCCTAGAGATCAGCTTCAGGAAAGCTGAAAAAGCAACAGGCAGGTACGCAGCAGGACCCTGTGGGCAGCGTTTCTGCCTGCTCCCCGCTGCATGGGCTCTCTTCCCCCTTCAAGGCTGTGCCTGTGGATCCCGCTCATGCTTTGCGGTCGCCACAGTGGGTTCTTCCCTAGCAGCTGTGCCCGAGGGCACGCTCTGTCTCTGTTCTGTCTCTTGCAACCGGCAGTGGTGAGATGCCACCTATTTAGAGCAGATACCTCAATATGGCCCCAAGGTTGGGGTAACGGATAGGAGACAAATGTCATTGGCTGTTGGCCTAGGCAATTTGCAGGGGAAGTAGAGAAGATTCTCCCTCTCCTCCTCAGCATTTGGAGAGTGAGGAAAGGCTCAAAGGCTGACCTGAGATCCCAAGAGAAGCCCTTAGATGTCAATAGTGACATCTCACGTGCTTCCTCACCCCCTTCTCAGGGCTGTTTCCTTAGATGCGGGTCACCTCTCTGTGTACAGACACACCCTGTACTGCTGAGCAGTTCTCCTCCCAGCTGCAGAAATAGAGAGGATCCCACTCATCCTGATTTTGGAATATCGTTCATGCTAACAGCATGTCAGGGTGATACCTCGGGGCAGCGTACCAGCTGGTCTGGGAGTTTCCATCTACCCCCATTTGCCTTGGCTTTTAGCAGCTTACAGAGTCCCAGCGACCCTCAGTGCAAGTCCCTCTCCTTATCTTAGCTCAGTCAGCATCACACCAAACCACGGCAGTTTCTACATGCTGAATGCTGCCAGGATGGTGCTGGGGTCACCTGTGTGGTCTCCTGGCCAGCACCTAGGCACGAAGGTCCTGGTGTCCCAGCAAATCGCAAGGGAGTAGCACTGAACGTGGTACCTTATGCAAGAGCCAGCAATAGCGTGAGTGGATAAGGGAAGCGGGGCTGGTGGGCACCTGGGAGTGGAAGGAGTGTGCATGGAGAAGCTGTACGTGAGCAGACCACCTCCATGCTCTGCCCCCTCGCCAGTAGGCTGAGCGCTGGCTCTTGTTCCTCAGTACTCCATTGCTGGAGATGACTCAGTCACAGAAGGGGTGACGGACTTGGTGCGAGGGACGCTGTGTCCGGCCTTGAAGTCCATATTTGAGCATGGATTGAAGAAGCCGTCTCTGCTGGGGGGACCCTGCCATCCCTGGCTGTTCATTGAAGAGGTGAGATGTCTCTGTTCTCTTCATGGGGCAGGGTTGCCAGAGGCCTGGGGGCAGGAGGCTGTAGGGCAGAATGCACTGACTGTCCCTGCCCTACCAGGCCGCAAGCCGAGAAGTGGAGCGGGACTTTGACTCCGTGTATTCTCGCCTTGTGCTCTGCAAGACTTACAGGTAAGGCCACTTCAGTCACACTGAGCGGGTGGGTCTGAGAGCTGCTGCTGCTGCGTGCTCACCAGACTGCTGCTGCTCTGCCCCTGGGGAAGGGTCCTGGTCTGTCCCATCCTCCTGTGGGTGCCGTGTCAGCAGGCTGCTGTGCCCTTGCTGGCTTGGGGCTGGCAGTGGCTGTTGCCCCCTTCCTCACACTCCTGTGTTTGCTTCTGGGGCTGTATCTAGCTCCCTCATGGCTGCAGGATCACCTGTAGGCTCAGCAGTAGCAAGGGGCCTGTTGGGGTTCGGAGTGGGAAAGCCCCGCTTGTGCCCGGGGTGGCTCTGGACCTCGCTAGCTCTGCTGTGATCTTTGCAGGCTTGATGAAGATGGCAAAGTCCTCACTCCAGAGGAGCTGCTGTACCGGGTGAGTGCTGCCCCCAGCCCAGCCAGAGCCCAGCTCCTAATGTGGGGAAGTTTCCCGTGGGGGCTGCTGGAGGGTGATGCCCATCTCTAGGGAGATGCTTGAGAGTCTCCCAGACCTTCCCTGATGGGAAGGAGTAGAGACACCAGGTGCCTGGGGAAGCGCAGAAAGTGAAGCCACCGGGAAGGCTCGGCCCCTGTCATTCTCGCGGGTGGCACTGGGTGAGGGTGAGGAGCTCTGGAGAGGGGGCAGCATTTGACTGTGTTACTGCAAGATCTGGCCAGCCTAAGGCTAAGCTGGGAAGGCTGTAACCGCATCTTCCCACCCTGCAGGCGGTTCAGGCTGTGAACGTGACGCACGATGCTGCACATGCACAGATGGACGTGAAGCTTCGATCCCTCATCTGTGTTGGACTCAAGTGAGTCATCCAGTCCCCATACTCTCCGCACCGTGGGTTCAGGGAGATTGGGAGGGGGCAGAGTGGGCTCAAAGGCAGCAGTTGTTTCAGTCTACCTTAGGCCAGAGGGTCTTTTTCTCCCTCTCACTGCAGCCACTGGGTGGGACCTGCTCCTTTCTTCTTCATCAGGCTGGCCTGGCTCCTGGCTGGAAGAAGCAACTCTCATTGCGTGGAGTGGCTCACACGAGTTCACTGGGTTATCCTGTTCCCACTGGGGACAGGACTGTGGGCTGGGGTCAAGGTTTGGGCCGAAAATAGACTATCCCAAAGCGGTGGGGCTCCTTTCCCTGGTTTCAGCCGAGTAACGTGGCTCCACCCCATTCCTGCAGCGAGCAGGTGCTGCATTTGTGGCTGGAGGTGCTGTGCTCAAGCCTGCAGACCGTGGAGAAATGGTTCCATCCCTGGTCATTCCTGCGCAGTCCCGGCTGGGTGCAGATCAAATGTGAGCTGAGGTGAGTCTGTCCCATGGGCCTTGCCAGGGTCTGGGATGGGTTTTCTCCTCACCTGGAGGAGGTGGCCCTCACTGTGGCTGGCTCCAGGCCCTCTGCAGTGAGGAGCAGCCTGGGCTGCCCAGACATCCCTGCTGCAGAGATTCCCCTCTGCGTGCTGAGGCAGCAGCAACTGTCCAGACAGTTTAATGCGATGCGCTGTGCCTGTCTGATCAGGAGCAGAGCTTGGCTCCCGGGGAGCTGTCGTGACAAGCACGCAGCCTCTGCCTGCCATCAGCCTCGTGCTGTGCCCTGCACCTGCGCTGATGGTGCCTTTTCCAACCCCTGCTCTCCAGGTGCTCTGCCAGCCACCGTGAGGCCAAGCAGGGAACCGGGAGTGTGCTAGAGCGATGGTCCCACTGCCACTGGCCGGGAAGGAGTCACTGGCTCCTGGTTAAGCGAGGGAGCGGTGCTGGGGGACTGAACGCGACTTTAGTGCCCCAACTCACACAAAGCCCATTGCTTGGAGCTCAGGGCACACATCCACACTGCGTGCTCCTGGCCCTCCCACCCTCTGCAAAGCCACATCCGTCCCAGGGAGCCACAGAGCAAACCCCTTGGCCACCACCACCACCACCACTCCAGCCCTGTTGCTGCTGCCGTCCTGCGGCAACCGGCTTTTGTCCGCGTCACCCGGTGGCCTCTGGCCCCAGCAGGAGAGTCTGTAGCCAGGAGCAGGGCTGCAGAGCACACCTCGGGGTGCCGTGTTCTCCTTGCGCTGCTGCTGCATGGGAGGAAGGGAGTCCCCTCCGTCTCTGTTGCTGCGGTGTCCCCTCCGCCCCTGTGCTGCATTTGTCCCCTTTGCAGCATGCGGGTAGTGCTAGGTCTGCACAGCCAAAGGACCGAGTGGGACCGGTTCGTGGGGAGTGGGAGCGGAGGCTTATGCCATATTGAAGATGATAAGGGGGCTGGAGCACCTCTCTTGTGAGGAGAGGCTGAGGGAGTTGGGGCTGTTCAGCCTGGAGAAGAGA
>Ga0181612_131093_pt1 | contig 20617 bp, 11 predicted proteins | sample HoacroProtozoa21_FD_119630 | JGI IMG/M metagenome (GOLD analysis project Ga0181612, IMG submission 119630) | Hoatzin crop microbial communities from Cojedes, Venezuel. Combined Assembly of Gp0051906, Gp0051904, Gp0051908
CGCTCCTGAAGTTTCGTGCCCGTAAATGACCGGTCTGAGAGGCGCCGGGGGAGGGGGGTGGGGGCCTCTCTTTTTTGGGGTGCGCGGGGGGTCTCGGACGTGGCCAGGGGCTGCCTTCCCGCGAACGGGGAAGCTTCCCCGGGGGTTGGCGCGTGGAGCAATCCGGGCAGGCTGGTTAATTAGCGGCTCGGACCGATTTCCTAGCGGAGCGAAGGCGGGTCTCGGCCGGCTGCAGCACACGGGGTCCTTGGATCCCGGCCGCACTCCGCTTCCCAGGAAGCAGGCACTGAAACCCGCGGTTTCAGCCTAATAAAGTCGGGATCGCATACTCGGTATCCGAACTAATTAGGCATCCTGCTACTTAAAGCCTATTTTTAAAATCACCCTTTGGTACGAGGAATTTGCATACGTTCGGGAGGTGTCGTTGCCACTCCTGCGATTTCAGTCGCTGAAGCATATTCCCGCTGGAAGCACGGAAATAATAAATTAGGGTTTCAAACCTGTTACATCGCTCCTCTGTAGAAACGAGCCCGCTGTATTCACAATTCTCGTTCACACCACCGCCCACCGCCCCCCCCAACACTTCTAATTCAACAATACTTTCACCTTTTATGCAGACACCAGAGAGCTGAAAATCCCGCCTGAAATGACAAAATAGTTTGAATTTTGAGGCGAGAATTGCCTTGGCACCGGTGCTTACGTGAGTATGGGAAATGGAGCTCACAAGCAGAACAGCGGGCACGGGGCTGCCGTGGAGAACTCCCACACCTCCAGGTCCTCCGAGTTGCTTCGCACAAGGAAGCCCTCTGCTCCCGCATCCGACATCCCTGTTGGTTTAAAAAGAAGCCGTTCTTCACGGAAGGCATAAAAATGCTTGCAGTTTCTCGTTGCAGTCTAAGCAAAGATACATAAATAGCGATAATTGGAAAAAAAAATGTCTTTGGCTCTGAAATGAATTTGCTGTGGGTTTTTAGAAGACGTTACTCATTAGAAGTGGGTTTCTGCCAGCATCACTGTAACTGTGGAGCCACTGATGCCTCCGTATTTGATGTGAATGGCATTTATCATCAGGATAGCTTAGTATGTTAGCTAGATCCCGGCTAAAAACAAAAACAAACCACTAAACTCGTTCTAAAAGTTGGGTTTTGAAGCCGTATATATTCATTTGCACGTTTGCAGGATTTTACCTTTGGATTGCTATTTCAAAATTTCAGCTTTAAAAAAATCACTAAGAGGAAGAAAATAATTTGGTTGCTTTAGGATTATTTATATTAGCTTATTTGTAGGACCGTATGATCAGAATTATTAACGCTTCACATGTCCAGAATTTTATCTGCAGCCTTGCTCCTGCTTTCAGAAGTGGTAGTATGGGACGGAGATCTCAGAGTGGCTACAGATTTTGGGTACCACTGTCAGCCACTTACAGGAACGTTTAGAGACTCCAAATGATCAGAAACAACCACGGCTATTTGCCAGGGATATCTCTGACACAGAAGTATTACTAACTGCATGTGACCTTAAGAAACAAGAAAAAGTAGCCTGCGATGGGATTTAGATAGCATTTAGTAAAGAACTTAGAAATAAAAATACTGTTTGCAAAATGTCAAGCAAGAGTTCTGGAAAAAAAAGGTTAAACTCTTCCAATTTAGTAAACTGTTTAGCATATTTAAGCCTCAAACCACAAAGTCTGTTTGCATGGCTGGGGCCTTTCTTGTTAATTTTCAGCATGTCAGTGCAGTTTGTAGCCGTTCTTCTTGGTGCTGAGCATTCCTGAAATGAGCTGTGAGTCCCCAGACTCTCAGGGGTGGGAGTGAGTACCCCCCGGCTGTGCTCTGTGTGGCAGAACTGGGGGGCCAGAGAGGCTTCAGGACTAACCCTGCTGGCAGTCACAGGAAAACCTTATCTACAACTTACAGTGTACAATCTTAAAAGGATTTTTCTTGAATTATGTCAATTTAATAAGTGTATGTTGGAGAACTCTGGTGAGTCAGTGTTTGGTCTGTTCTTTACGAACATGCTTATTTGACTGAAATATATTATAGTTTTATTACACACCTAGAACAATAAGTGGCGACAGTGAGCACAGGTAATAGGAACAGAATTGCTTCATTTCAGTCTTTAGTTTTCTAGAGGAAATTTTGTAGAGAAGTGAGACTGTGTTTTCCCCTGGCAGTTAACAGTATTGTCTTGTTCAAGTTGTTAGTATCAGTTAATCAATGTTCATATCACTGAAAATTATTGCATCTCTAGAAACACTGAAGTTGCTTTATTACTTGAATATAAATAAGTCTGTTTTCTCATTTCAGTAGATACAAGCAATCAGACCTATTTTAAATATGTATTTTGGCTAAGAGAGGTTGAAAGTTTTGCTTTAAACAGCCTGTTTGTTTTCTCAAGATATTTTTATTGCTTCAAAGTGATAAGGAAAGTAAGTTACATTTGCCTGATTGTACTAAGTGCTTTTACTGTTACATGTAAAAATGTGTGGACTATAATAGCGACCAGCTAATGAGACTTTCTCTGCTACTCAGTAGTGCCTGCATAGGTGCCTGCCATTAACATACAGTTCCTATTAAATACAACAGGTAGAAACTTCCATACGGTCCGGTTACAAGGAGCTGTGACATCAGCCCTGTATAGGTTCAGAACGTTCCAATGATTCTCATCACTACTTCAAACAGAAAACTACTCTGAGTTGCAAAGTTTGCTGTTTCAAGAAATTATGTGGTGATACGAGGCAGTGTTACCAGCGCTCACTGAAACTGATGCCTTAACCAGAGTCAGGGATTTGTCTTGAAAACGAGATCCTGTGAATTGGAGCATACAGTCAAAACTCCCACATAAATTATCTTGGCTCTTCTGGAAGACATCGATAATTCTTTACTCTGAGCTTAAGTTTTGGTTGTGAAGATGCCTTTCACGTCTGTAATTTAGCAAATGCATGTGCTGCCAAGGGACATGTATAAAGCCAAATCCTACACACAGGTGGTTCTGTTGAAGACAGGATGATAATACCTTTATATAGCAGCTGAGTGTGTCCTGACATAGGTGGTGTTAGCCAGTCTTATCTCAAAGTGTGAACAGGGTTGCATTTAGCACTTCACATGGTAAGGATGCTCCCTCTTCCATCCACATTTCAGCTGCATGCTGCTTGCTCTCCTCTGTGCAGCACCTCTGCATACTTCCTAAGTTCCAACACAGGATTGCTTTTACTGGATCTTAGCAGTTAATGCTTTTTAGCCATTTTTAGCCACTCAGAACGTTTCTGTTGTACAAGCAGAAACAACTGTGATGAGACCATGAACAGCTTGGTTGTAACATCCCATTTTTGTACAGAAGGGCCATGTTCCTCATGGTTTCTGTGCCTCCAGTGCCCATTTTTTAAAAACTATAAACCAAATTACTTTATAAAAAAGCTAACTTAGTTTTGGCATGATTAACAATCTTAAGTATGAAGCCCTATGTATACATTTAGGAATGTAAAATTACGATCTTGCTTTAATACAAGATACTACTGGTATTAGCACCACTTTAATGCCTCCAGTGTACAAGTTTGGTATAAAACTAACCTGTACAGCTGGAACTTCACCAGCTTCCCCATAGATTGACCGAGTGAGACTTCAGTCTCTTACACTACTGAGTGAGTTTCAGTTTTCTTGAGCTATTATACATTTTTTTTACTTTGTTTCCATTGACATGCATCATCCAGAACATTAATTTGAAAAGCACTCTAATAAAGTACGAATGTTGGATGCCCAATTTACGTATTTTCTCATGATACATAAAGCAAAATTCTCACCTGCGCTTAGTTTTGCTGAGTAGGAAAGAATTATTCCTATAAATAATGATTGCAGAAATGGGTCTCACCGATGGTTTTGTTTGGACCTGTTGTAGGCTGCTTTGCAGGAATTACATGTATTTTTATGCATGTTGATGTACATGTGAAAGAAGAAATATGTTATGTGCATTTGTAGTTTAGTGCTACTGAACAGGAGCATGGATGACTCATAACAGATGAAGAATCGTGCTTGCTTTCATTACAAACTTATTGCCATATGTGATAAGAGAAAGGTATAACCTTGCATTCCAGGTGTATTGTATTATTTTTACCTGAAATGTTGTTTCCCTTAAGAAAAATATAATTGAGGAAATGTTAATGTGGAAAAATACTCAAAAGCCAGAATAATGCGTAGTTAATGATGGTCCATTTTGGCCAGCCCCAAAATACCACATGGTGTCCCTACTTGGATACACTGCATGAAGATCTTTTTATAAAGACAATTTTATGTAATCTGGGTGGAATTTATTCCTTAGCTAAAGGAAAACACAGATGTTCAAGTGTATGAAATTGCAAGGGAGGTGTTGCGGAGATGTGGAGACAAATAACTCCGGGACTTTTTTTTATGCTAAGTGTTAGTTCTGGTTACCTAACTTTGTATCGATTTATGGTTTTACGTGATGCACATCACTGTAGTGTTTAAGAGCTACAAACCAAGCTACACTTGGGAAAAAAAAAAAAGTTCAGTGGTTTTAGAGATAAAGTTGAGTATCCCAAAGTTTGGGAGAACAACATGGTTCAAGTACCTGGGTTTGGTACGGGCCTTGAGTTGAAATATGAAATATTTCAGGAGGCCCAGAGGTTAGCGATACCTACAGTTCATTAGTTTGGAAAGAGTCCTGCTGTTATCAGTATTTCTGCCTCTCCATGAAGCTTTCTCTTTCCAGTTGTGCCACAGAACAACTCTGTTGTTGGTACAGTTGAGCGGGAAATAAGATCTGACTCTCCTTGAGACTGTATGACCCAGTCTCATGTAGGCTTTAACTTTTTTTGCAAGGCAGGGCCGGTAGATCTCAAGCAAAACCAGTACAAGGTGGTTTTTTTGCTGAGCAGATCCTCCAGCCTTTGTTCCTGTTAGAGGAAATGATTGTTTTGGGCTAGGGTGGAGACTGAAGTGGACAGAAGTTTATTCTGCTGGACAGATAAACTTCAGAAACTATTGATAAACTGTGTGAAGAGAACTGCTCTTTATGTCCCCCTGTTCTTTTTGTGGGTTCTTCGCTTATGCAGCCTGGGGCTTGGGCTAAGGATTTGCTCTATATGTACCAAATAAGCAAGTGGAAACATTGACAACTTTTGTTTAATTTTCAACAAAATTTTTCATTCACATACTCAAACGGTGCATTTGGGAAGCAAGACTAAGATCAAGAGGTGTGGGTTTTGTAGTAGCTGTGTAGTTTGTTGGTGCTGTTCCTTCTTCTTGATATAGAAACAAGCAAAATTAGCTGACACCCAGTCACTTTCCTTCTAAGCAGCATCTGGAATTATCAGCCCCAAAAGTTTGGATTATTTATTTACTCTATCTACTTAAAAAACAGCACTTAAAATTTTTAATCACATGACCATTCCTTTTTAATTTAAAAAAATATTAAAATTGTATTTTTCTATAATTTTTGTATATGTGCTTATAGTTTGTATACACACACATGAACACGTATACACAAATTATATAAAATAGTATAAAATGTATAAGATGCTATAAATGGATGTATAAAACTCAGGCTCCACTATCACAGACAATTTTCAATCGTGCTGTTAGGACCCCTAGTGAGAATTGGGTATTTAGCTCAAAGGGCATCACTCCAAGTTGTAATTCTAGCGTTACTGAAGAACAGCCCAGGTTTTGTTAAATGCTATTGTAACAGTAAAAACTTTGCAGAGGAGCTTAGATTTTATCCGCGAGTAAACTTGTAAACGTTCAGGGTTGCATGCACCCGCAGCTTAGGTTCTATGACTGTTTTTCTTAGCATTGAAGAAATAATATTAAAACACAGCAGAATCTATAATTTCTTTTTTTCCTTTCTGACTTTGCAAATATTGCTTTATTTCTTCAGATGTGTTTGCGTGCTAGACTGGTTCCATATCTTGTAGTTGATGTATATATACACAGATAGATATGCATGCATCTTTTTATTAAACTAGAAATACAGAACAGTCAAGGTGTGCGTAGGACAGTGGAGCGTGCCCCGTTCCTGTGCGAAGTGCCCATCCTTTCAGTGACAGACAGGGAGGAGCTTGTGGCCCCTGTAAACTTGACAGTTTCTACGTACAGTGAGGGACAGTGAAACACTTGTGCAAATTCCGTGTGATATTAATTTCTCACCTAATATGTTAGATGACGGACAGCAGCAGTGTTGAATCGAGTTCCCACTGTGCAGCAAACTAACGAGGGTTTCCGAGGCTGGGTTTCGAGGGGACCTTGTGTGTTCTGAGGTGGGATTTCTGTAATCGCCTAAGAATGGTGCAATACAAAGGGTACATCATTTGGCATCCTATCTCTAAAGCTTATGCAGTGGAATAACTCCTTTTAAGAAGCTTATGTACATGACTATGTAGGCATATGCATGTGTTCACAGATGTGTAAACACACAAGAGAAAATCCTACCTTAGACTTCAAGATATTTTAAAATATTTGTTACAGGAAGAAAATTAAGATCAAGGAGTTACTGAACTTCTAATTCAAGATATGAGGGCAGTGCCTGAGTGACAATTTTTCATCTGAAACAAATGACGTTTCTTTGTATTTTCATCTGCTGAAAGAGTATTTTGTGTAAGATATCCTTTTAGGCGGCAGTAATAATACGTTAGTAATATTTAGCTACCAGTAATTTAAGGCATTAACATATTGGAGGTGATAGATATAATGTAGACAGTCATGTGTATGGAATATAGATAAATCTGGCAGTGTTTAATATAGACGAGGCTGTGCAAGACAATTGCTTTATCCCATTATGGAATTTTAATTAAAGAAGGATAATAATAGATAGAGTTAGAGAACCCAATTTAATCATCATCGTGCCAGTGCAACTCTAAAATAACTCCACTGGCCTGATGCTGTTCTTATTAATTTAGGTGTTCTGTCAGAGAGAGGTTTTTACTTTCATAATCTTTAGTTAAAAGGGCAGTAGGGCTAAATCACAAGTGGCTCAGCTAGGAGCAAGCCACGAGTCAGTGCAGAGTACCATGTGCATGCTGTTGTGCTGGGCAAGGAGGAGAGGTACCATGTGCAACTCGTGTAAGCCACGCCATCACCACCATAATGACATGCCTGCCTCTATCTTTGAACTGGTCTAAAACTCCCTCTATAAGCATTTACTAACGCCCGTTGTCAGAGAGAAGATGCCATGCTGGACAGACCTTATGCCTGACCAGCTACAGTCATTCTTGTACAGAATCTGGATCTAGAGAAAAAGTCATCTTTACAGACTAGATTTATCAGGCTGTTAAAATACACTTGGTGCCAGATGCTGGAAAGATTAGCAAATGGCAGATCTTCCACACTGGGCTTAATCCAGAGTCATGCTGTTGCGAAGTATCAATCTTTGGGACTGATCAAAGAGCTGAACAGATCAGATTTCCAACTGTCAGAGCCTGAGAAACAGTCTTGTACAACCTGCTCCTAGCGTTTGCTTGGGGTGGCACAGCTGCAGTCTTCAGTATAGTAGCATGTGTCTTTGGTATGATTAAACAGTCAAAAATATTTATTAGTAGAGTCTCTACTAGCAATTGAGTACCTTCGCAGTCTCACCCATGCTTTATAAATCTCCAGCATTGTCCTCTAACTCTCTGTTATCCGAATCACATATTGAGACATGTAGTTATTATAGTGTATGTATGATACATAGCAATGTTATTTGTAAAATTATTATTTAGATCCTCTAGTTAGTAATATTTTACAAAACATTAAGATGAAATGAGAATTAATTACTAAAATCTCTATCCAGACAGCCTTCAGAGGGCTCCCCAACTGAAGTGTTTGCTGTTGGCGGGCATTTCTGAAGCCTAGACCTTTTGATGAATTCGTATTACTAAAGAGCATTTGCATTTCTTACAAGCTACAGCACTTCACATAAGTACAAAAGAAACATTCAGAAGCATATAGAAGTTCAAAGTTAAAATCACTGGCAAAATAATGGCTTGTGCAGACCCTCCAAAAACCCTTTCTACCATAGCAGCTTCAATATATATTATCTCCTAGTTAGTATTGTTTATTTGTATTGTGCAAGATTGATGCCTGACCATGCAGTGTAGGAAGAAATGATGGCACTTTAGAATGTTTTTAACAGATTCCCTGACACTGCCTGAGCTTCCACTCAATGTTTATTCACAAGCAATCTCACTGACCGGATTTTATTAGATTAAGATTACTTTTAAATGATTGAGAACCATTGAACCAGCCTCCTCTAGGTGACCCTGCTTCAGCAGGGGGGTTGGACGAGATGACCCACAGAGGTCCCTTCCAACCCCTAACATTCTGTGAATAAACATGGGGGTTGAATACTTTCAGATAAGAAGAGTTATCTGTATTTGTAGAGTTATGCACATTGGCTATTTTCTGTAAGAGAAGTGGGAAGCAAATGCAGTAACATCAGACATAGTGAGTTAGACCAAAAGAGCCCAGTGCTCCTCCTGTGACCCTAGCAGTTTCAGATGCATGACGAAAGAAGAAGAGATCATAACAGGGATAAAATGATAAAGATTATATCTTTGTGTTTAATAATCTGTGAGGTCCTTTGCTTCCATGAATTTGTCTAGTTGCTTTACTAATTAGTCAGTAATGTTGGTACTTGCATCAACCTTTCCAAGTCTTGAGACAGATGAGTGAAATGCTGAATCCTACTAACTTCAGTGGGAATTTTGTATGGACAAGACCACGCAGATTCAGCCAAAGAGGTGATCTCGAAAACCAAAAGTTGAAATATCTGTGGAGTAGGGATACCTAAAAGCAGATCTCCCTAAAAGAGTAACTTTATCCAAAACTATCATTGCATTGATCCATTTTTGTTTATCTGTATATAGAAAGAGAGGCTAACTGTGAAGACCTAGTTATCTGAATGTCCTTATTTCCATGGGGTTATTGAAATGGAGCCATAATAAGAGATAAATAAGGAAATTAGTGTTCAATAATCTAAGGAGTCTAAGGTATGGAGTCTAATCTAAAGGAGTCCAGTGTGTCACGCAGGACTCTGATCTAAGGGTTATTTTATTATTGAGAATTTTCCATGCCTACCTATGCCAGCATGACACATCTGGAGGATCTTGCTTTACTGGCATGATCAAATATAACATAAATCATGTATGACTGCTTTATATGTAATTTGCTTAAAATGAAGGACTTAATTATTTTATTTTTTTCGTACCTGCTGTTGTTTAATAAAGGCCCCCCCAAATTCTGGAAAAGGAGATTAGAGGAAAAATATTTTCTTATTTAATAATAAGCATGGTGGCTAGATTCATAGTCAGTACTGTTCTGGCAAGACAAATTTATTTTTTTCTGAAGAAAATGCCTATTTTTCTAGTTCATTTTCCACCCTATAATATTTCTGATAGCTCAGATACTGAGAGCAGTGAGCAGTAAGAGTTGATCCTCTTTGTAGGAGTGGTTATTGGTAAATGTTAGGAAAATGATAAAATCATATTATTGTTTGATAATGGCCTTGATTTACTTATGTGCTTATTGGATTACATGTAAGTGTGATGAAGAATTAGGCAATGCTCTTGAAGCATGGTGTTGAAGCATTCCTGTGTATGTGGTCCCTAATTTGGCGTATCAAGACACTCGCGGAGTTTATATGATGATTTACTTTGAAATGCAAGTGATTTAAAACATGGGATTATAAAGAATTAAGCAATGTGTCATGAGCAAAATGAGTGCCATTGAGTTCAATGACATGCCATTTAAATCAGAAATATGTGGCCATAACAGAGGTCCAAGGGACCACAGGCAGATATTTCACTAGGCAGTTATTACCGTGTAAATCACAGACCAGGCGGCTGGAAAGGACCTCATGAGGCCTTCAGATCTGTCCTCCTGCCTAAAGAAGGATCAAACATGTCTGTGCCATTCCTGACAGAAGGTAGTCTAGCTCTTCATGAGCTATTTCCAAACCAGTTAAGAAAATACATAGGAGAATGGACTGTACAGCATACTGCTGCACTATATCTTCCGTAGCACTACTGGTAGTGCTTACCATGACATCTGCACACACAAAAGAAATTCATTAGTCAATAGAAACTACCAAAGGTAAAAAATTCCCTGAAGATTTCCTTGCTTATAATGAGTTTCAGTAACTTTCACTAGTCTATGTCATTATTCATAAATTTCTTAAATCTAGTTTCTGCCTCTTCATCCATTTGCCATGTCAGGAAGCCAACCTGTGCATCCAAGAAAAGCATCTGTAATACAAAGCAATAAACTCCCATAAAGGTTATTTTACCATGTGTATATGTCCCGCAGAGAAATACTTGTTTCAGATGAAGCTTTCCTGCAAATAAGGCATTTACGAACTGTCTAATAGCTCGTGTTACAGCTTTTCGTTTCATGGTTCATTTATGAATGGGAGGAGGAGACTCACTTACAGGATTTCTCTTATTTACCTCCTGATTTATTCTCATATAGGATATTCATTGTATTTGAGATTAATATCATTTTGTCAGATTTGTTTAAAGTCAGTCAGGAGTTAAAAATATTTTTCAAAAGACAACAGAAGACACGTAGAAGACACACAAACCATCATATATTCCTCCTTTAGAAAACAGAGCTAAAAATGCAAATGGTCTCCTTACACTCCACCTGTTTTAATTATGAATTTTCTATTTTATACTTTCTATAATCAACCATGTATAATACTATATAATTCTACTGAGCAGTTCCATTGCTGGTGTATTGTTCCAGTGTTAATACCACAGTCAGCTCCTCATAGTCATTATGTAAATTCAGAATCATTTCAAATAAAAGAAACAAGAACCCCAGTTGTAGATTCAGTTGTATTTAACCGTATGTAGGTGTATAAGGTAAAAGATGCCATCTTCTACACAGCCATTGAGAGTATCGCATCATAGAAGATCTTTATCCTCCTTTAAAGGTCATTGTAACTCATTGGGTATCATTACTGTGAAAATAAGAGCAAACAGTTGGGGAAGATGGCTAAAATAATTTCAAAGTACTACTCTGGAAGACAGTCTGTACTTCAGTCACTGATTGATTAAATAGGTATGCCAGTTCTAGAAGTTCTTCAAATGTTATTTTCTGTATCATGCTTGTGAAAAATGGCCTTTTCAACTGGATTATATAATCTTCACTGAAAATAATGCTTAGATGAATCATTCGAATTGGAAAGGCTAAGGGGGAACGGAAGCAAGTTAAGTCATTCTTCCTTTGTATGTCTGTCTTCCTCTCAGACTTTACATAATCCATCAAAACAAGCCAGTTTTTGCTCAATGAATTTTAGCGCCGACCCCACCTGGATTTCTCAGTTTGAAAAACTGTTGTACTGCAGTGCTTGTAAGTGGGTGGTTATAGCTTGGTAGAAGTTGTCTGTTGGTTTGTGAAATACTCCTGTAAGAAATCGGTTGAGATTCTCTTACGTGGACAAGGCATGGCTGAGTTTCTGGCATCCCTCCCTTACGTGGTCCTGTTGTTCTGGGCTTAATGCCCTTTTGCAGCTGCTGTTCTTTGCCAGGATTGTCATTCATTTAGTTTCTTCATCTTTGATAAGTCTTTCTACAGCAGCCAACGACTATTCTGACTGTGCAGTGATGTTATTTAATAGTCCTCTCCAGTTAGCATCGAGAAAAAAAAGTCTGTTGCAAAGAAAACTCCTACTTTATTGATGCAGACTTACCGCAGTGATAGCAAGCAGCACCTCTCTCTTTGAGGTGTCAGATTCGAGCCTTTTTCATCTTCTGGCTTAAAAGTCTTCCCATCTTTCACTTGAAGGCCATATGGTAGGCAACATTTATCAGTCATGCTTTTTCAGCTGGCCTGACTGACTGTAGCAGTTTTGTAGTGACCCAAGCCATGGCCACGTTCCACCCAATTTAAGGAATAATATGACCTGGATGAGAACTTTGTGACTTGTGAACTTAAATAGAAAGTTTAGAGAAGGGAAGGGCAACTTTACCGAAGAGCCACCAGTGCTTGCAGAGCTCTTCTGTAGCTTTGCACTGCTGCCAGGTGTAGAGTCACATCGGAGTGTTTCTGGGGATTTCTTCAGAATGAGGTGTATTTAATGAGCCTGTGCTGGCCTGTACTGTGAAATACGTGTGGGCTTTTATGAGCCTTGCTTTCTTGTGGTTTTTTATGGCTTGTGCCTGGTTTATGCCTTCTCAAAGCCTGCAACACACTACTTCATTTGCTTCCAGCACGTGAATCTGCAGTTCAGTTAGGAGACGAAATGTCTGTGACATCCCACTGCTTTATTGACTGCCGCTGCTTCATTACCTCAGGTGCTTTAGTAACGTACGCTCATTGCTTTCGCTTTGGTCTAGTGATGTCAGAAAAATAATTGTAAAGCTACTGCAGTGCACACAACTTAATTGTTAAAAACATTTTCTAGTGTTGTGCGGCTGTTGTTCTGCTTTTTAGGTAATTCTATAATTTTTTGAAGTCTGAGTTGACACCTCTAAGATGATTTGGTAGGATTTTTGTACGTGTCTTTGTTACTGCACAGGCCCTTTTTATGTCTGCTGTTATGCATTTTTGCACAGCTCACTCAGAAGTCCTCTTTTGGATTTCACAAGAAGTTTTTCTTTCACATTAATTTTGATTATAGTTGCAAATTCTTGTCCTTGCAGGCTTTGCTGTTTTCCAGTGCTTAGCTGTAATAAGCTTTGGTGTTCTGCAGAGATAATTTTCAGACTTAATTTTGGTGTCTCTAAATGTGCTGTGTCTTCAGTTTCTCCTGTCACATCATTTAATTGTACAACAATAATTGTTTGTAAATTGTCATGTTTTCAAGAGCTTTTCCTAGTTTGCTTTATTAAATGCAAGAATTAGATTTTCTTGAATTCTTCTACTTACACGGTTTGCAGAACGCAAAATTCTCCCCCTGTAGAGATGCTGCCTTCAACCCATGGTGCTGCTAAAGCTCCCACTGTGCCTTGGCATTGGCATGCAGATGCGTTTGCGTTTGCAGCGTTTGCCACAAATCATAGTCAAGGGACGCAAGGACGCCTAGGCACCCAAGCTGCAGTCTAGGGACCGTCTGCAGGATTGGGAAAGGATTCCAAGTCAACCCAACTCTTCTTTTTTCTTTAAGAGCATCTACATGTCAGAGTGCTGTTTTCCCAAGGGGTAATGTGAGGTTAGTTATTAGGATACATTATGAGGTAAAATTCTGCTTCAGAGTCCTCACCCATAACATACTCACTAGATTTAATGAACATGTAGGGTTTGTTTATTTATTAATTTATTTATGGATTGAAGGATTTCATCCAAACTCTGCAGAAGTCAGTAAGGCATCAAAAGGTATGGGGTTTCAGTACATGCCACAAATGTAGAACTTCATTTAAAATCTGCTACGATTAACAGATCTTTCCATTAACTTCACCAGCCTTTGGATCAGACTCCAAATTTCTTTCATCTAAGCATACTGTACACATAGTAAAACTGAGAACTCTCAGAAACCAATGTTGGTTTTAAATTGGGAACACAATCATGTGTGAATAACAAAAATTTGAATCTTGATAGTTGGATATAGGTACCATTTTTCCTTTCTGTCATGTCAGTTCCATACTGATATTTCCCCTAAATCCTATATTTCAACATGAGTCTTGGCCCCTTTGATTTTACTAGTTGCCTCATTTTTTTATGTATATAAATTGACAACTGGGCATTATTGTTAAGCCAATAGATGGCACTGGTTAATCATATTAACAGTCAAGACGCAGGGTATTTTGTAAGATGCCATTGTGAAATGTGGCCAGCTATTAAACATTGTAATTAAAAAAAAAAATACATATTCTATATGTGTTGTTTTAAATTTGTCATCTTACAGAACTGACAGTAGGGAACACTTCAGAGAAATAGGTTTTAAAATTACACCTCATTTTAAGTCATATTGTTTGATTTTGGGCTAAAAAAGAAAAGCTAATTGCTGCAACTAGAAATTTTTGGCTTCTAATTATGCCCTACATTTTGAATCCTGCCTCAGATAGTTAGATCTTTTGTTTTGAAAATGTGTTTGTTTAAATGTTCTGGCATAGACCACAAATTTGTAGTCACATCCTGTCATTTCTCCACAATTGAGGCACACATTTCAGGATTACGTACTATTTTAATGTTATTTTTCATTATTTCTTCTGACATTTATGCCAGGCAGCCATTTCTTTGGGCTCAAATGCTCAGCCCGCTGCTGTTGTATTTATTTTTTTTTAAGAACAGAGAAGGCTGAGGAGAGGGAGATGCCACCAATGCTGTTATATAGTAGCCTGGTGGCTAGAGCGCTAACTTCTGAGCTGAAGCACTGCGATCTAAGTCGGACCGAGTCCAGCAGAGTCGTGCACGCTTTCTGCACATCTCATGAGAGAGCTCCCACTATCAGGTGGGGTGATGACACGCACCTGTGTACATCACAGGAATGTTGCAGTATTTTGCTAGTCAGAATTTATTTGGAGGGTTACAGTCAGTTATGGGTTTTAGTTTAATTGATGAATGGCCTTCAGTTTCTCATTTGCCTTCTTAGAGAGCCAGTAGAGACTTGGAGGTTGGCAGTGTTGTTTGGGGAGGGGACACTGGAAGAAGTGACTCAGACTGATCTGTTGCCATTCTCAGTCTACCTATAAAGCATCCTGGGAAGCTCTGGATGTTTATTCTAATGCTCTCTACGCGCAGAAACTCCAAGGGAAGGAAATGACAACAGAGTCTATGGAGTTAATTTTCTTGAGAGGCAAGGGTACTAGCTACCTCAAGTCATTTTTCGCTCTCTTACCAGCTATATGATTCAAACTCATTGCTTGCAAAGTGCTCTTGAGGTTGTCAGATGAAAGGCACTATAGAAATGCAAATGACTTATTATTATGGTATTATTTTCAGAGACAAGGTTTCCATAATATTTAGGGACATTTGTTACTTACTGGTATTCAAAGCTTTTAGTAGCAGGGATAATACACAATGCTATTGTGCATTATTAGTGAAAAAAAGGCAGTTTAAAAGGAGTAATTCAGTTGAGTAGTCATATGTGACAAGAACATCGTAGCGTTAAGAGACTTGGCAACCACTTTCCTACTTGGTATTGCTGCTAAGTATTTTTTAACCTTATTTGCATCATATCCTTAGATAATTCAAGTGCAGAAATTCTCACTGCAGTTAATAGGGAATGGCTATAAAATACCCACATTTTTTAATATTGCAATACATTAAAAAAAAAATCCTATGGAAAGAACCTGTCCTACCCATCCATCAAATCTAAGCATTTAGATACACAGAGGAAGCAAATAGCGGAATGTCTTAGTGGATGTGCATTCAGGACCAGATTAGAAGTTCTCTGCTCATCCGGGCTTCCATAGTTGCACAAGAAACTCCAACATTATGTGTTAATAAACATATCTATGTGCATTTGTGTAGGAGACTAAGCTAGCAGAGACTAAGCTAGCTGTGAAAGAGGTGAGGTCAAGACCCCCAGCAAGCTTCTGTCCTGACCCACTGCAAAGCACAGGAACACTGAGAACAGGGGGTTGATACAGAAATTGTTTCTTCTGTGTGTACAAGGAGCTGCTCTTCGCTGGCTGACGGGCTGGAGATGAAACCTGCAGGCAGCTCTGTGACCCCATATGACGTTCATTTCTGTGGTGCCTTGGACAGCTGCAAGGGCAGATTTTTCCTTCTTCTTTTTCTGCCTTGATTCTTCCAGGTTCAGCTGCCTGCCTCAACCTGTTATGTCAGTCAACAATTTTCCTGCGGGCTCCTGCGAGCTGGGTAATGCAGCATTCCTCTGTCAAACAGCAGCAGCGCAAACACCCTCCCCACTTAGGATTTTCCCCTGCTTGAGGGCCTGGGCTTGCATCATGCGTGGGTAAGGCTACTCTCGGGTGCTGTTTCTGTGAACAGGCTATCAACTGGAATGTGCCTCTCCTCTGAGGGTGGTCGCGTGGGGCTCACTACCCCCACATTGGCACCCCCTGTGCAACCCACGATAGCAGCATGGGGCTGAGAAACCTCCTTATTCAGCTGCGTCACGCCTTGGTTGAGTAAGAGTCGTCGCGTGACTGCAGCCCACATGCATGAGACAGCTGTTCCCATCACTGCGGATGAACCCAGACCAGTACAACCACCAGCAAGAAGATAAACTGTCTGGTCTTAGGGCACAATAACTAGTCCTTGAAAATGAGCAATCTCCATCAGGCTTCTGTGTTAACTCTTTCTGTTCACTTGCATATACATTTTGAAATTTTCTTTAGGGTATTTTCCATGACTTATTTTATCCCAGAGATCAATGCTTGGCAACTGTTTGTAAATACGCATCATATGTTTACTAACACAAGAATGTAAAATGTACTTTCCCAATTAAAAATAAGATAAGTGACTTTAATAGCAGAACAGCTTGTGTTTGAAGGTCAGACTTTGGCATGGAAATAGTTCTCGCTGAGAAGCAGCACCTTGGAGGACTCCAATGAAAACTGGCAGTGATTTGACTGAGCTACAAGCCTTCAGACATCACACCTCACACAGTCATGTTTAAGCAGCAATTGCCTGTTACTTGGCAGAAAGGCTGTAAATGCATATGCGGCTAATTCAGTTCAGCCCTCAGCATTTGCACTGGGGATTCACGGGGAGTGGGAGGGCTGCGATGATGTTCTCAGTCAGTTCAGGGTGTAGGGGTGGGCAGGACAGCGTGGTTATGGAGTGGCTTAGGAGGCAACCATCTGCAAGAGTTAGCACTTCTATGGAAGATGTGCATTCAGCAAGTCACTGTCTTGCTCAAGACTGTCATTTTTGGTTTCATTTCAATACTGGAGACAAGTTTAGGGTTGGGTTTTTTTGAAGTCTTGTTTTATGTCTTTGCAGATGTAGTTCCATTCCCACAGTTTATTGTGGACTACCATTAGGATTTCAGAGTCTCAGAATTAACATTAGGAGGTGTCTAAAGCTCATCTCACAGCTACTGTCTCATTTTGGTTGCTAGAAGAATGTCATTTAGTTAATCCGTTCATCTGCAGCAGCAGCCTGGAAGGTGGAATTTGCCTGCGTGACATTTTTGTTGTTAGGATCTGCCAGCTTCACAGATTTGCTGTCACTGTAAATCGGGTTAGATTTTATTTAATTAAACCAGCTTATCTGCCATCCATACTGATTACTGTAGTTCATCTTAATTATATGCACTTCTGTTTCCTTAAAGTTTCACAACTTATTACAAACACAGGAATTCCTAAAATTCATTAATATAAGCACCAGACTCAGATTCCAATTAAATAAACACATTCGATTAGATTTGGAGGTAGGAATAAAAATACAGGATGGGTATGCCGAGTGTCTTATCCAGAACACAGTTCTAGTTGAAGGAAGGTTTTATCTCTTTCTATTTCATTTACAAGGTATTAGAAGTGTAGCACTATTCTTGCAGTGTGTTGTTTCATTTTCTGAACAAGACTGTACAAGCTGCGCTGCAGGGAACAGCACTATGTTCTAAAGCTAGAGCCAGTGGGGTCCTGCAGTGTAACCCTGTGGGCATAAATGGAAAGCAGCAGAATACGGTTTTATCTGTTGTATACCTCAGACAATATATTTCCCATTTATCATTTGATCAAGTTTGCTCTTAACTTCTGCCCTTTTCCAATATTTTTTTTCTTGTTCCTGCAACTTAGTCTGTTTTAGTTCCCTAGTAAGACTTTTCTGTTCGCTGTCATTTTGATCGTTTAAGTAACTGCAAACAGTAACTGTGCATTGTTGCTTCCGTAATAACAAAGCTGTAGTCATGATTAATTTCCCTTTAGAGAGGCAAGAATCATTTTGGTTTAGCTCAGTAACTGAGTAGTAAGTTGGTTTTCAGCAGTTTATTCTACTCAGTCATGAAGACATGATGCTGTGTGTTTTCGTAGACTTGCATGCCAAAATTAACCTGTGTTAAGGCAAAGAATATAGAATATATAGTCTTATATCACTGACTGATCTAAGGGCCTCAGTTACTGTAAAGATAAAAAAAAAAAAGTAAAGTATTTCAAATGAAGCCAAGTATACAGGTAGCTTTTATCACAAGCAACACTGTGCAGGACAGTGACTCCAAGCTAGCACTGAGAAACGCTGCTCTGGAGCCAAAATAATACTGCTGTGTCGGCACAGTGCAACCCTCTGGCTAATTAGTCTTGTTAGCTGTGTACTCCATTCTGCAAGAAAAGGTTGACTTAGGCACTGAAGTATGAGAGAAAATTAATGACTATGGATCCTCAGGAGGGAGCCACTCATCCGTCCCTCTATTCCTTATGTACCAACTCAGGCAGCTCTGGCTGAGAGCGTTGTTTTTTGCACTCCATTCCTAAATATTTGTAGGATGTGTCTGTGTTCATCCTGATCTGGAGTACATTTCTGAGGTGAATCTCTTTATCATGACTAATATACTTTGACTCATATCATAGAGCGGTCTTGGTGTGCATGAACTGTATTCCTTTTGGATGAGAAGCAGGAAGATAACTCCAGGATCTCACCTAATGCCCTCCAGATGTTCGGGGTGTTGAGCCCAATCGAAAATAAAATTCCCCTGAAATACACACGGCACAGACATTGGGTCCTTGGCACCAGCTATCTTACTCTACAGTTTTGTTCCCGCTGGCCCATGCAGTAGCAGAAGTCCTCCCAGACACTGTATGAGGGGCCTGGATGACTAAGCCAAACCTGCAGGTTCTTCTGAGAGAGAGGATCACTGCTGGCTGCAAGGGGGACTCAGGAGGTCATCTGGGCTAACCTTCCTCCTGAAGCGCTGCCAACAGTAACTTGGTCAACCATGAACTTGTCAAGTCTTCAGTAGCTCCAAGGACAGAGGAGCTTCTCCTAGTGTTCAACCTGAACTTCCCAAGCTGTAATATGTTGTTGTTGCCTTTGTTGTACTGTCTGACATGGCCACAAAGACCTTGGCTCCAACATCTTTGTAAGTGCCGTAGAAGTTGTAGGCTGCAGTTGGGTCCCTCTTACACTCTTCACCAGACTAAACAAGTCCAAATCCCTCAATCTCACCTTGCAGGCCATGTGCTTCTGGCCCCTGACCATCTCAGTGGCCTCTCTAGTTTCCTGTCTATCCTGATTTGGGGTGCCCAGAGCTGGGCACAGCACTGCTGGTGCAGGGAGAGGAGGGTGATAACCTCCCGAAAGGGAAGCGAGGAGAGAGGGACCGAGGCCACACTCCTCTGAATGTAGCCCAGAGAAGGGTCTGTCTTCTTTGCAGTGTTCAGCTTGGATATACAATAGCTGTGCACTTCAGATTTAGGATCTCGCCTTGAGTGGTGTGCCCACAGTCAGATAGAAAACCTGCGATGGAGCAAGGACTTGACTAATGCTTCTGGACCGTTCTTTCTCTTCAGAACACATTAACATAGTTAGTGTATTTTAAAATGTGAAATCATAAATACATAATATTGTTGCACTTAGAGAGGACGTTTTATGAAAACTACTATGCCTTTGACTTTTTTCTCCGTGAAAAGTTTGTGAGGGAAGTTCTGTAGTAATTTAAATAAATTGGATTAAGTTCATGGCTGTACTTTTGAGCCTTTGTGGCACAGCCCTTTTACCCTGATTCAGATTTTATAAGAAATAATTTCTCTGGAATTGTTCTGGGTTGTTTGCTGTTTATAAAGATAAATGGTAATTATAGCACACATTTATGTAATATTTCAAAGGTATATTTAAATATTAAGAAGGATATTGAGATTTTGGTGTAATTAATTAAATTACCGATTTCACACTCTCCTAGAATTGTTGACATAAGAAAGAATGTAAATCTGTGACCGTGGCTCTGTGAACAGACATCTGACTTAAATATATCAGCTGTGACTCTGATAAACAAAACATTGTTAGGTTTGCACACAAATCTCTGGTTTACAACAATATGGGAACCGTTAAATCAGTTTAAACCTATTGTTTTGTTTCAGTGCAGTTATACAAATACTGCTTTAACTGCAGTAGATGTTTTCCATCATTCATAAGTTAACACTGTTTATTTTTCATCACATGGCGCTCAGATCTAGTAGTTTATACAATAGTTTTGTTTTATTTTTGAAAATAACTTAGCAACGGTGTCATTCTTCTGTGTCTTAACTCAGTCAACACTGGTCACAATCTAGACCGAGCAAAATATATCACATATCTTAGTGTTACTGGGAGAGACAATAATATTTGTTATCTATGCAAGATTTCATTACTAACCAAATTTACTTTAAATTTGATAGTATGCTTCTTGATTCATCCATTTTATATAAATGTACTCAGATTAACGTGGACAGATAGAATTTAACCATTTTGATGTCATTGCCATGTTGTACTTCGTCATCAAAACACATGTCATCTTGTATGGTGAGAATAACATGATGTCAGAACTGCACATTTCGTATGATAGCAGGAATTGCCTGGACCAAAAGATATCATAAATAATGTCATTAACAGCTTTCTTCCTTTTATGATACTATCAGATTAAATATGGTGAAGAACCATCTTTAATCTGAATGGCTTCAAGTTGTGTCAGGGGAGGTTTAGATTGGATATTAGGAAAAATGTCTTTACTGAAAGAGTGGTCAGGCACTGGAACAGGCTGCCCAGGGGAGTGGTGGAGTCACCATCCCTGAATGCATTCAAAA
>Ga0181612_139710_pt1 | contig 20613 bp, 5 predicted proteins | sample HoacroProtozoa21_FD_119630 | JGI IMG/M metagenome (GOLD analysis project Ga0181612, IMG submission 119630) | Hoatzin crop microbial communities from Cojedes, Venezuel. Combined Assembly of Gp0051906, Gp0051904, Gp0051908
TGAACAGGAGGAAAAAGAAAAAAAAAAAAAAAAAAAAAAAAAGACAAGAGCCTTCTGGATGATGACTTAAAAGAATTCAGGAGGGAGTAGCTCCTTCTTCCTTTCCAGATGGAAAACAACTGCTATAAGCAACACAGCTACATTTCAAATGAAGGAATTGGGACAAAGATTTTCATTAAGAGCTGCTGTGCCAGGAAGTGCTCTGCTAGTCAGCTGTTTAAAGATTCTCTGTTTGCAAACATCACAAAACACACCACCACTGTAAATCCAGTTTGAATACCCACATAAGTTCAGTCTTTACAAGGACTTCTTTCACCCCGCTCATTTGTAGTAGAAACAGAATTGCAGAGGTGTCCTTTTATTAGAAGGCACTAATATCCCAAAAACTAAAGATGCAGTGCAGTAAAGTATACACAGCAAGAAGGCAGTGTTTTACCTCCAATAAAACATATAGAAAAAGGGGGTAGGAAATAGTCATGCTTAACCCTACTTTGTCAGTGAAAAAAATCAAGTCACAGATTAAGTGATCTGGTCAGACTGGGCTTGAAACCAAAGACCTCCGCAGTCACCCCTGAATATCTGATGCAGGTGATTATCTTTCCACTCTAAATTTTTCCCCATAATGCCCATCTAATTAGGTGTGCCACTCTTTAGTAAAGGGAAAAATCTATTTTGAAAATTAATTTGAAATTTTATCCCAGACATCTCTTAATAAAAAGGACAGGCTGTAGGTAGAGCATTATACAGTTCTACTATAAAAATTATTATGGCAGCCAGGTATCAACACACAAGACCTCATTATTTACAGGACAGCAAAGAAATTTTATTCTGCCTTTGTGGGAAAATTAAAATCCTCTCAAATTATTCAGGATGCATAAAAAACAAATGCATCTGTTCTATCAGCACAGACGTTTGGTTATTGAACTATCCGATACTTTTTAATAGAAAGCAGATTGCGGGTCTATTGTAGAATCTGTATCAACTACACGCAAAACTATCAGACACATTCAATGATTTAGTTTCTAACAATGAACACCTTATCTGGTTCCAAGTAATATGATGTCTTTTGTTTTGCAGATCCTACAGAGTCAGCTCTTTCACGCTGCTTGTGCACAGACGTAGATGGACAAGCAGCAGAGGGGCAACAATTGGGTGCAACCTCGCAGCAACTGCGAGGGATCAGAGTGACACTGCAGCAGTCACGGAGAGATGGCGCAGGACACATCACACTGCAGAATGACAGCAATGAGAACAAGTGGTGATTGCAAGTGGTGGAGATGGAAATCCAAACAGCCGTGCATTTGGCAGCTCACAGTAGCACAGTGCAGATTAGCGTCAAGGTCAAATAAACATCATAAAACATTGCTTAAGCTGTCAATTAAAGAACAAACAAGCTCATCATAATTATACAATATAATTGTTATCTGCTGGGTGTTAATTAGATACATTTTATCAGAGCTGCTGTCACTGAATGGAAAGTAAAACTAGGCAAAGATACATTTTTTTTAAATTGTAATGATTTCATAACTAGTTTTGTTCTTCCTTCAGATGAGATTAATCTCATCTTATTTTCCTGGGTACGTTTTCTTAACCATACTCCTCCTTTTAGGAAGTTTTAAATGTTCAAAATAAAATTATCCTATTGTGTAACTAAGCCTACCAAAGAAAAGCATGTATGAAGAAATTTCTAAAAATAAAAACTGTAAGAGATATTTTCACTTCAAAATGGAAATTTAAAAAGTAACTTCCTTATACAGTTTCAAAAAATAAAGCATTCCATTTTATTATTTTTAAAATAAATGGAAATTTCAACCCACTCTGAATGATAAATAAGGATTAAAATGCCTGAAAGATTAGCATGTAGCTCTTGAGCAATGCAGTGGTAGATCTGGCCCGTTACTTAAGGCAAACACTTTCCTGAAGTGTTTCTCACCACATAAGACAGGCTTTGGATAAGGTCCTGAACGCAAGTGAGAAACACAGGATGGTTCAAGAGTCCTGTAGTACAAAGGCTGCAGTCTCCCACTCCTTGCCCTGAGAACAAGGATGTGAAATTATCTCAGAGACACACAAGGATGGAATTAGTGCTGGAAAACACACATTGTAGTTCTGTTCAAAGTCTGATTAATAAAGTATCCTGCTGAAATAAAAACAAAGGGAGAAAGAGAGGAAGACCATTACACAGCCACACACTTGCCTCCCCCCATTACCCTTCTATTACAGCAAGCCTCTCTCCAGAATTAATTCTTTTCCATCCTCAGAATTCACTGTTTATCTGCACAGGTAACAGTTGCCTTAATGTATCACTTTCTGGCAAGAAAAGACAAATGTCCAATACTCATTCAATCAGTAGAAATATCTAAAATTTCAGCCTTCGGGGCAGGGACTTTTTGTCCTCTATTTGTACATCACCAAACACGTACCAGGAACTTCCTGACACTATTGCATTGAACGGCAGCAACAAAAAGGAGGGTTAGTAGGCCAGCAGAAATACCAAACTGCAGGCTTCATTTAAACTCCGAATTTATTCATTATGAAGATAACCAACATTTATTTCATAAGATACAGACCTTGGTATAACTTGTATTAGTTTTAGCACAGAAAGAAGATACCAGAGTTTTTTCAGGAGAACAGTGGCATGAAGGTTTACCACACACAGCCTAAAATAGTGTGAGAAAGGAACTGACTTCAGCTTGAATAATAGTCATTAAATCAAAACACTGGAAAATGCATTCCTTGTAAGAACATAGCCACTGGAGGTTTGCCCAGTCCTAAACAAAGAGTAGCAGTTCACAGCTGTAGGGGACATACTGTGGGTATACGCTAATCTGAGGTTAAAATATACTTGTGGTCTGGAGCAAACCTGGGGATTCCAGTGACTCTTGGGAAAAGACATTTCAGGTTGCACTCATTCCTGTATTTGATAATAGCATTTCTCTGCAGTTCTTTTGTCATTTCTGCCTAAGTTACTGAAACAGTTGCATGTTTAAGCTTTATACTGAAAAAATTTGAGAATTAAGAACTTCCAGAGTTACATATGCATGAAACAGTAAATCCACTCACAGACTCTTTCAAGCAATAGGGAGTGTTTTCATGGCAAAAAGTGCTGTGGACATATTCCAAGAAGTATTCCTCCAATATAGTGACAAAGTTCAACTTGACTTGTGTGTGCAGGTAATTGATATTATTAACACAGACGGAAAATTTGAGGTCACTACGGTCAAGCAGTATAAAAATCAGGTTTGTTTTCTATGAACACTGAAAAGAAATTACAAGAAAGGCAAACTGAACAAAGATCAAGATAAATATTTAATACATACATGTATATTTAATATTCATCTAACAATACCTCATTCATAGCTTATGCAACCCAAATGGATCACAGATTGAAGACATTTCCTCGTTTCACACATTAAACATTATCATACAATGTCCTTTTTTTCCTTCCTTCCTATATTAAATGTCTGTATTATTGGTTAATAGTAGATACAGCTGATAGTTAGGTGAAGAGCTGAGACCTTTCAGAAAAACTGGATAAGGACTTGGAGTAGAGACTATAAATCCTTTTAACTGTGCAAAGCCAGACCTAAACCTTAAGTGAAGCTGATGGCATGGTCCAAAGACTGTCGAAAGCAATGAGAACCTTTCTCTTGCTGGATATTCAGAGGTTTTGCATCAGCAAAACAAGAAGCAGTCCGACATTCAGACTAAGTAAATAATCTAGAAAGCAGACAGCAGAGGAGGGAACAGAAATAACAGCCAGCAGAGCCTGTCAACTTTTCAGATTCTTTAGAAGTTTGGTCTAAGACAGAAGAATCATTCCTTTCCACTTGGGCTTCTTGCCAAAGGAGCTATTCAAAGAGACATTTGAGATAAGAGGAGGCAGGCATCCATCACAAGTCACCTTTATCAGTTCTAGGATGCATGATTGCTAACAAGGCTGAACACATTCATTTACACAAGATGCCACCAAGAATGGAGGAAATCAAAGAGCATTCGTTGACTCCTCTGCCTTCCCTCCTCTGACCTGGGAATTCTGTTTCTGATGTCTCTGTTTCTGATGTCTTAAGTGATACTTAAAAATGCCCTTTATGTTTAGAAATTAGCAGATAGGTGACCTGAATTCAAACATGAATTTCCATTACGTTGTGTCTTTCAATGACACAAGTGCACAAATATGGAAGAAAGGCACTTGCCCAAGAGATACGAGCTTCTGGCCTGCTCTAGTAAAGGAATCCTTCACCTGTGACCTAAAGGAGCAAAATGTTTGACTGTATTACTCATATCCTCAGAGTTTTGTGAAGAGAGAGCTAAGCCGAAGTTATCCGATATGAAAACACACAGATGACCTGGGAAACAACAGCACTGCCACTAAGGTAATCAGGTGCAAGCATCTGTCTACTGGAGGAAACAGTGTGGGCAGGGAGATCCAAACTTTGATAGCCTCATTCCAAAGTAGGGTCCAGAAGACATTTTATTAGAATAGCCAAGGGGCATAACCAAGTATCCTGAAGAGCAGCATTTCTCACCCTGTCTGATAAGATTGTGTCAGTATGTGCACATGTGCTGCAATAACTGAATTACATGTTGATTATTTAACAGCAATAAACAGCTCATCTCTGTTCAAATCCCACATTAGAATGAGAATCAAAGTCCACTAAAATTAGCAGCTTGAGAAACTCACACTAAAGTATCTGAAAAACACCTGCAGCCATGCCCTGACAGGCCGAACACTTGCCTCCAAGGGCTGCTCCCTGCTGCGGTTGTGTCCCAGCTCCCAGCACTGAGTTTTGCCTGTGTGCCGCCTCCTGCTCACCCACACCCTACATACACCAGGCCTTAACAATTGGCAGCTGACCCACTTCTGGTATCATATGTAGGGCAAGCAGGGGAATTTTCTTTCATATCTGGAACAATTCAGATTTTGTTCACTTTTGTATCCAGAGGCAGAGATACATACCAAAGAGCATATTTTTCAGAACTCTATTACTGTGCATGCCAAGCAACGCATACACCTCTCTACTACCTTCCATGAGAACAACTGAGTTCCTCTTATAGTTCTCCCGTTCCAGTGCCTAACAATCAAACTAAAAAAAATTCAAATCAACCAAAATAAATTTATTTAATTGCAAATAGGCATTTTTATACTGTGATTTCCTTTTACTTCATATTTTACAGCAAAAGGCTAGAAGGACACAACCTTTCATCTTAAACTGACTGGAGTTCAAAAGATCAGTGGACTGAAGAAGACTAGAACTGGTAGATGGATTTATAAAACAAATGGGACATCCCAACTCTTTCCTTTTTCCTTCTCAACAAGCTCAAGCAAAGCAAGTTCCATCTTCTCTATGAGAAATGGTTAGGTTTGGTACTGGAAATCTCTGGTACATCTCCCACTCTGTCAGGCAACACTCTTCCCGTGAAACCCATTGTGCTCCGCATAAGGCAAAGGGTTTCTGCCTTATTTAGGGAGTAGAACATTTCATGGAGATGGGTATACTCTCTCAGGGGAGTGTTTTGTATTCAAAAAATAATTTGAGGGCCAATCTGGAAGACGTTCTGTATTTTTATACTTGGAATAACCCAGGCAATTGCATTAAATTCTTTATAGTAGGGGACCCTAAGATTTCTAACAGTGACAGATTCTTCCCTTTCCTCCTTCTGTTGTAAAACTCCTGACTTCCTTTAAAAGCCATCTCTTTAACCCACACAAGGAAAGGTCAGTTGTCCTGTTGTCCTGAAAATACATTTATGTGCCAGATTTCTAGAAATTCTGTGGTTTTGCACTTTTGGAACAGAAACACAAGTAAGAAGAGCATGCAAAGACTGAAACATAAATACGTGGGCTCTAGAGCTTACTAGGAGACACTGACATTTATGAAAGAGCAAAGATACAGCTGTAATCACCAGTTTTGAAGAAGGTATCAGGGAAATCAATAGCAGACAGAAGACGACATCTTAGCACTGCATATATTGTAACAATGAAAAATCACCTATTTAGTGTTGATGGAAGCCTTTGCAACCTAAATTGTATAAATGTTCTTTTTTTCTGCTAATTCAATAACAGCAAATTTTTCACATGTATGTGATACATGCACAGAACATCCAACCATTCCTAGACATGCTGATGAGTGGAAACCCAAACCCAATTTATCATCTGCCTGAAAAGCTCCACAGGGCTTGGAGCACCTCCACTGTCCCACTACTCCACTGGGATTCCTCCTTATTTCTCAGTAGCTAGCGAACTCATAGGAAAGCAACTACACTGTGTATCGTTAGGGAAGACTAACCCAGTGGGCTGAGTATTGAACACAGCTACGCTGTTACAAGTTCTAAAGCACCTCAAAGACAGCAGAGTGGAGATCTTTCATACACAGCACATGCTTTCCTAGTTAGTGAATATAACTCACAACTGGCTTGACTTCTTAAAAGTGGCAAATAATGTAAGGCTTATTTTTGTCTTCTGAAAGCTGCATATTAAGTTATACATATACCATCTTAGTCCACTTGTGCACCATTGTTTTTTTTTTTCATTGGAATTTTAACATAACACCTACCTCATGCTACACTAGTTATGATTTCATTCACGCCGTTGCCTTCATATTCAATCATTGTTGGTGGCTAATAATGTAAAATTTAGCATGATCACACCAGTAATTGAGTAGTTGCTGTTATTCTTAATACTATTAAAAGGTTTCCCCATGCAGCACTTATTTTTGCTGCAGGAAGATGGCAGCGATCTGCAGAATGACTAGCTGATCAGAATGTGACTAAACCACTCTCTTGGTATCCTAGTTAAATAAGAGGTTGGTTTTCTGACAGTTTGAAGTCCCAGAAAGGAATCTGCAGGAAATATCCCCAGAATTTGCTCCAAGTTATTAGCATTATGATGCAATGGTATGTGTATGAATGCATTCTCATAGAATCACTGACCACGCAATTTAAATTGTTGCAGTCTGATCAAAACCATGTGTGTTACATCCTAGAAAGAATACACTGCCCACGTTTTACAAAAGGCACCTGCTGAGTCATTTAAACATTTTTATGTAGCTTTGTCAAGTTTACAGACTTAATTGAACATTTGTACAAACGAGAAGAATTCAGTGCATTGTACAATAGATATTGTTTAGTCTAGTACACTGATTTATGCTCAAGTGGGATAAAATCTACATTTCGTCTTCTCTATTAGAGCTTCCTGCATCCTGCCAAGAACTACTCCTTGGAATAAAAATGAACATTTGTTCTCATGTTTGCCATTCTTTTTATTCCTTTCACTAACAAGTCATCTGAGTACTTCATTATATTTAATTTTTTGTTCTATTTTTAGGAACATTGACAGAAAATTCAAGTCATGTAAATATTTCTCCAACTCTTCTCCTCATTTCCCTCATTATATTTGCTTTGGGAATGATTTGTCTTATTGTCTTTATGACTCTTTCTCCATTTCTTCATAAAAGCTACAATTAAGCAGGCACAGAATAATAAAAAAGAAAAAAAAATCCCAAATAAAAAACCCTGTATGGCTAAGATAGCTAACCAAACATCATAAAACAGGCAAATGTGAAGGGCTCCTGACCAGCCCAGTGATTTAAGTATATTTGCATGAAGCATATGCCAAACAATACAGCAGAGGAAAAACTAAGAAAATTCAGTCGTGGGAAATCCAAAAGCAGAAAAGGGATAAAGCTTTTGAATAAAGTATTTAACACATCCAGTTCATCCAGTTCTGCTCTCTTCATTATCCAGAACCAAGGCCCATTCAGATATTCTGAATATGAAACGTCCTTTACAGTTATTTTGAACTAGTCTGCAGAAGTCTGAGGAGTATAAAATATTTTACATGCTACATGTTTACTTTTTCTTCAGGGTTTCTCCTTCACCTGCTAAAAACATTATCAAAAAGCATTTCAATAATGGTGAATCAGCATGCACACAGTGCACGAGTCAGTGCAACTGGCATGCAGAAGTTAAATCAAAGTGCGCAGAAAACACCACACCTCTCCCTATCAGATAGGTAGTTCCATGAATACAAATGTTCAGTGTGCAGAAGCTATAGAAGATATTTATATGTCAAGTTTTGTCCTGCAAATAATTTTTCCTCTCTCCAAAGCATAAAATTTCCACCCCAAAACATAATGCAGATTATATAGTTTAAATAAATATCTTTATGTATATAAATATATATGTTTCTTTTGTAATGAAAAGGAAAAAAAAAACCCAAAGGGATCAAAAAGATTAGTTTTTTAGACTTATCCTAAAAACTTACCACCAAGACAGTACTAAATGCAAACTTGTGTATTTACACTGAGAAACAGATGACTTACTTTCTCAACATTAGCACTTGTGCTACGGAATGTGGATTTTAACAGGATGCAGTTGTAAAAAGGGTAGGTAATTTTAAATCTTACAGGAGATCTTCCGGCTCATAGTCTGGAGGCAAAGTAATGCATGTGAGTTTTCAAACCATTCAGATTCATCCCTTGCATTCTCCCACACCTCTGGCTGTTTGCCTAGGAAGCAGAAATAACAACAAGCTTGTGTGTGCTGCTACAAAACTGAGAGATTTTAGAGATTAATTCATGAATTTTCTAAATCCAACCCCTAAGAGAATATCTAAATAACCTAGCAACAACTTTTGGATGATCCGTTGCTTTAGAGATGGATTCAAGGTGCAAAATTTCTAAAAAAGCACAGCTGAGGCATTCAAAGCTTTGGGCCTGGTTTAGGGTCTCCCAGTTGTGAACAAGGCCAAACTTAAGTCACCTACTCCACTGGCCTATCATTACCTCTGAACTATGTCCTTTTATTCTGGCAAATAACATGTAGAAATGCATCCTCCTTATTACAACTGAGCATTTTTTGAGAGATCAAGGCAGATTTCGTTGTAGAGTTTTGTATAACCTCATGACTTGGGTTTTGTCCTGAGTCAGTCAAGGTTTGTCCAAGAGCAAAAAAGATGTTTTCTGAATCACAGCCAAACATTCTTCCCATGGGAGAGGAAAAAAAAGGGGTTTCTCATCAGTTCCTGGGGTGAATTACAAGAATTATGTGACTAGATGGGGGAATTTCTTTCTGAATAAGACCCACTTTCTCCATTCCTCCTGAAGGAACAGAGACATGCAGGAGCATATTTCTTTGTGTTGCTGCCAAATAGTGGAAATTTATCATCATAATTAAAGAAACAAATTGCCAAAAACAAATATTATTTGCAGATGGATTCCTCTGTCTTCTGTGAAAATTCTCTGTTTACATTTCAAATGAGTGGAAAAATAAGATTACACATTTGAAAAAGCCCCAGGCCAACTGTTAGGAGAGATAGTGGAGCTTTGAACTTTCTCCTGCAAAACACACCTGAAAGACTTTCTAATTTCTCAGCATGTTGACATTATTTAAATTCTTGTCTTACTGAAATATAGCCAAAGCTGAAGCTCTAGCCTCCAGAAAATAAACTCGTTTAATAATATGATGGGTAAATGTATCCAGGAAATGTCACAAAATAAATCTGAGATAAATTAAACAAAACTGACTTCCTTTCTTATGTCAGATGCCTCTAATTTTGGCAGTTTAGGGTAACAAAAGAAAGAAAGCACGCACTCAGAAATGAAAATGTATGTTTAGCAACAGAGCTATAAAGAAAAAGTAGCACATTTCCAAATCTGTAACAGAATCTGACAATATATGACCTGGATCCTCTAGCTACACTGTACACTAATCTCTCATTGGCTTTGGTCAGAAGCACATTATTTCTCTTTATTTACAATGTTGACTATTGCTCAGGAATATGGGTGCACAAGGGCTATGCATCAGAGAGTGCTAGAGGTTGTATTCATCCATCCTTCACAATACTTGCTATTCTTGCCACTCCTTGACTTTACGATAATGGTTTTCTACAAACCATCTGCTCAAAGAACAGAATGTCAGGATAGAAGACTAACTGGCACTAAGACCAGATGTGTGAAGTTACAGATCACAGAAGCCATGAAAGTAATGGTAGACATGGTTCTTCATTAGTGGTAGATGTGGGGAACTGGCAGTCAAGACTTACACAGGCTGTTGATAAACAGCCTTGTAAAATAAAACAGATTAATATAATATATGGGGAAAACACAAGCATTTAATATGAAGGAAGGGTAATTTGGGATCAGAGCAAAACATGAAAAATCATGAGATTGCAGTCTTTCTCTGTGATAACCAAACTTCTCCTGCTCCTTGTTTACTTCCTTAAGTACCTGGCTCACCTTTCCAATTTTTCCTCCGCAGAACTGCACTCTTTCGCAGGGTGCTCTCCGATGCAGGGTTACACAGACTTTCAGCAGGGCTGCAATGCCATGAGAGTACAAGAGGTAGGATTTGCAGGCTGCTACCTGAGCCTGTCACCTTTTACAGATGAGCTACCCAGCTGGCTGAGCAGATGCTGGCTGAAATAAGGAAACAATTATCTTTGCACCTGGCTGAGTCGTTTAGATCTTGCTAAAAGATAAATGACTAACCATGAAAATACACCAAATAGTGGCCAAGAATATTTAAAAGATTAAATATAAAATTTTCCTAAGTCTTGTGGGTGGAGGTGATTTTTTTTGCCAGATTCTCTCTGGATATCTAAGGCTGCCTGCTCATGTGCCCTTCTAACCTTACTCACTGCTCTGGACTGGGGCTTCATTTCTTTGTAGCACCAGATGCTGCTCTGATTACAAAGTCACATGCCCTTGTGAGTAAGCCACACTTAGCGATATATTTTAGGTGGGGGTGGAAAAAAAAATTCTGTCAAATGAAAAGATAAGCATGAACAATAAGAAAATACTTATCCATTGAAACAAACCAGGGTAAAAAAATGATCTCTCAGCCGAGCTTTGACCCTCTAGAGATATAAAGAATGTGCTGTTTGTGTTATTTAGTACATTGCAATTGCCCATTTTCTAAAGAATAATGCAATTTGAAGCCTTTACCCCACTCACTGCTTTCCTCTAATCTCTTTTTCTGAGCCTCCATTCTTATTGCCTCTCTGGGAGCATATAGGTGATGCTGAATGCTAATGAGATAATACCTATTGCAGCCTTGGACCAACAGGACCTAATTTCATCTGTTCAGAAGCCGCCAGCTGACAGGTACTTCATCAGGCATTACATGATTCTAGCTGTCCAGCCGTTGGTGACTCATTCAGTGGGCAGTCTAGAGATGGTATATCCACAAGTCTTATTTTAAGCTGTGGGGCTTCTTCATCAGTACCTTAAACATAGCCATATATGTGATGAGGAAGATACAAACAGTAGACTAGCAACAGCAAAGGAGAGAAGTCTTTCCAGCCGATAACTTAGAGCGGGGGGTTGGGGGGGGGGAGGATCTCTACAGTAGCATCAGCTTTCCGTTGCAAACAAATCAATTACAGCAGGATGCTTTGCTCTCCCAAAGCACCCTCCATCTGGTAGGGGACTTAAACCGAAAGTTTTCACAACAGCCTTTGAGAAAGGAAATATCACCTTCTTCACATGGATGAAGAAAACAAGGGGCAAAGAATGATGTCCTCAGGATCATACAGAACAGAACAAAGACTAAAGAAAAACACCCAAAGTGTGCTTGTTCAGCACTGGAGCAGTTCTTGGAAGCATGAGATAGTTCCGCATATTATGATCACAGAACATCACATGGGGTAAAGGAGAGGATGGGAAAGTCTCACTGCTTCCCACAGAAAACCCCACAGTAATAAGCCTGGGGAAGGAGTTTTCCCAGAAGACTTCTTCCCACATCACTTATTTGAGAGGGTGGGACATCAAACCTCAAAATATGCAACTTGACCTGACATACTTGTTTTTGCACAGCAAGTCTCAGTCAGACAAGCCAGCTGACTGCTAAAGGCATCCTGTTACTGCCATGCAATTCCAGAAGTTTATTTGGAGGCTTTTCTTAGTCAACTATCTCCATACCAATCTTCCCTTGTCTTGTTATGGGAGGAGAACTAGGGCAAGGGAGCTTTCCAAAGGGAGAAAGAACCCCTAAGGTCTGATTAGTGGAAGACATTGCATGCTCCATGTGGTTTCTTCCTCTGTGGGAAGAGAGGAATGCAGCCTGCCTTATGCACCAAAAGTAGAGTCCTGAGGGCCAGGTAATCTTGGGTGCTTATCCTGTATTTGACACTACCTGACACCCTCTTCCAGTAGCTAGATCACTGGCTCTCTGCACCTCAGTTTCCTCCTTGTTACCTCAACGAGCTGCTTCACTGCTATGAAGCAATGTAAGAATGAAAGTGGTAGAGCACACTAAGAATGGGAAAGCATTATTCATTTTTCTGAACTTTTGTACAGTTTTGCAGTTGCCTTCAGCAGGTCACCAAATGCCTGTTTCTCAAAGAAACTGAAATGAGGAAATTCCTCATTACTTTCTTGAGTAATGATATCAGTAAATGTTATGCCTCTATGTACTAAAACAGCATAACCCTTCACGGCTCATGTGTCTTGAAAGTGTTTATTGAACTTGTTTTGAACTGAAGAGGACTGCAGCACCTCAGTGAAAAAGGAGGGAGGAAAAAGAAGTAGAGAGATCAAACAAATCTGACTTATTCGGATAAATAACTGCTGTAATCTCATAATGATGGAAAATTTCTGGAGAGACTTCTTTTCTTGCTCCTTACTGGGAGCTTTTTTGGCTCCTGATAAGAGCCAGAAACTTTGAGAGAGAAGGGGGTGCCTATATCAATGCACGATTTTTAACAGCCCAGCCAAGTGCGTAAGAGAAGCAAGGCAACTTTAGCCTCCAGAGAAATAACCTTCAAATCACAATTTGACAAACAATATCAAAAACTATCAGAGAAGCAAGCGATCTAGCTGACTGCGGTGTTTTCATTCCCTTCTCAGCAGTGTGACCTCATCACAGTCGCACTCACACAGAATCCTATTACTGCTGCCTCAGCTGCAGAGCTGCAAGACAAAGGAAGGTTACAGACATCACTCCCCTCTGTGCCTTGCTAATCAATAGTTTTTATCTAATTTCTTTGCTTCAAGATACAGGAAAACAAGGTGCTGCATTTGAAATGGAAGGCTGGGAATAACTGAGCTTTGTGGGAATCAATACAAAATAGAATAGCTGACAATGTCATCCTGCCTGAAACACTATGAAGACAGATTTGAAGTTCCTCTAATTATCTAGATGTTTGTATTTTTAAACACTGACTTAGTGTCTGCATAAAAATTGGCTTTCTGTAATAGCCATTGCGGTTTCAGAACTTTTATGCTACTGGTTAGTCTGCTCGATTTCCTTATATTTCTAGTCTGGATGCAAGTTTCCCTTTCGGTGTCAATTTAGGACTCAGCATGAAGTGTGGCTCTGCTAGCTTGCTGCATTTAGATAGGTAATTTACACATGGCAACATAGTGGGCTGAACCCTGGCTAGCAGAGACCAACACAGCACAATTGATGGACAGTAGTTATTGCAGTGGACATACTCTTTTCCACATAAATGCTAGGTAACTTTTAATAACCTCACATTATCCAATTTCCTCAATTTAGCTAATAAGAAACATGAAAGCCCAGCACTACTTAAACTAGAACCAGCAGGGCTAAGAAATCCCCTAACAGTCAAAGACCCCAGATGCTTAACTTAGAAGAAGGCAAGAAGTCAGAGTTAAGAGATGTAAAATCATCAGCTATACTCCATTGTGAAATGGAAGTGTCAATATTAACTGTACTGTCTCTTCCTTAACACTGAAAGGCTTCTCTAACATAAAGCACATAGGAGAGAGTTGAAAGGAAGGCTGCTCAGCCCACTCCACTTGCCTGAGTGCCTCTCCAGAGAGTCTTTCACCTAAGCATCGACACCAGCAGAAACCCATTCCTTTCCCCCATCTCCAACTCTTACAGTGTTCCTGTGGGAAGCCATTAATTCCTTACAGCTGGTGGGCCTCTGTACTCATGACAGGCAGCTGTGTTACCGCATCCAGACTCCGCTCAGTAAAACTCCTCTTCAAATGTCCTCCAACTCAGGGACTTCAAGGTCAAAAAGACAGGAACTTCCCAAGTGTCTACAGTTTTCCTGTTGAATGTGTCCATCAGTCTCTGTGAGGCTGAGAAACAAGGCACCTATAGCACATCCAAGCTACTCTGGGATTCTAAACTGAGACATTCATTTACTTGCTTCCCCTAAAATCCAGTAGTTTTTTCTCGGTGTGTGCCTGCCATATTGCAGTGGCAACGAGTGCTTTCTGTTAAAAAGAAGGGCAGAGGAGTCTCCCTTATCCAATTGCTTAGTGGTTAGCTTGGTCAGGATGTGGATCCAGTTTCCTTCTTTGCTTGGAGGGATTCAAACTCACTTTCCCAGACATCTCCCCCACTTTGAGGTGAGGATCCTCACCACTGGGCTTCTGCAGAAAAGGAACCATCCCCAGATCCCTCTCACACTGAAAAGGATAGCACAAGTCCTGCTTTGTTATAAGGGGGAAAAAAGGGGACGGGAGTACTTACCTTTAAAAGAATGCTCCAGACAGCTAATCCCACATGGAAAGAGAAATGAGCCACTAGCTCTGAGCAAGGAGCCTGGAGAGGGGTACGGCTGAAGGCATGCCCTTCTCCTTCGCAGTGGCTGCTTTAAGCAGCTTCCTCTCAGTGTGTTGCCTTTTCTGGCTGCCATTCTGAGGCCCCTCGCTCAGGGCTGTGGATCCCACTAGAAGGCATCTAGAGCTCAGCATTTTGGCATTCACATAATACTTTGGGTCTTGGTCTGAGGTGGGCTTAATGTTCCCTGGCAGAGTTTCCTTTCATCTCATGCTGCTATTAGAATAGCATCGTCTTAGGCTTCAGCTGAAGACATTGTGAAATCAAGTGAATGCAGAATTCCTTCTGTCGCAAAAAGTAGCTCTTGCATATGATCTGTAACTGCTTCTACAGCTGAAGCTTCTCAGTGAGAGTAAAACATTAGTTTTCAGTAAACCATAGATTTAATTTTTTTATAATTATGTGTAATTAAGATGGTTAGCATATAGCATCTATAATCTCCCAAAAATGCATTGCAAGCACCAACTACTCCATAATGCTACTTCACTGCAGCTTGCAATCTTATTTTGGAATGCTGTGAGTTTGGTCCAGAAGGGGTTGTTTTAATTTAAGAATTTAGCTATAACAATCTCTAAAACCCATTCAGAATTATAGACTTGCTTCTGTTTAATGGATAAACCATTTTTTCTGGAATGAACTTTCATAACTCTGCCACTAGCCAGGTTTTTAAATAAAAATATAATTTTAATGTAATGGGAAATCGCTCACTTGTTAAACAGTAATCATTTCTCTCATTCTTACTTTCTTTGTGGACCGTAGAAAGGTTGGAAGCTGGAACTGTGAAGTGCAAGAGTGAAGACAGATAGATAACCACTAAGAAGTCCAAATCTGAGCTGCAGTAAAGGCAAGAACTGATTTATAATATATGTTTGGACAGTTGCTTGGCTGATGTTTTAATGCTAACCTGGCAGGAAGATTAGCTGCTTACCCAGGGAAAACCACCAATGCAAGCAATTCTTATTTTCTAGACAAATAGTAAATTCAATTTAAATTTGGTAAAGTTTCAGAATCAAAAATGGGAAACATTTTTGAAAATGTCAAAACATTTCAAGGTGACATTTTTTATCTAAAATATTTGTTTCAGAAATGCTGAAAAATTTTATTCTGATATTTTCCCAATTGAAGGGGGTTTTTTCAAATAAAGTTTAAAAACCAAACCTTTTTTAAGACAAGCTAAATAGCTCCAAAAAGGAAGTGAAATATTTCAGTTCAGGTGAAATAAAATGTTTCCCACTGATCAAATACAACTTTAGTGTTTTCCTGAAAAGATCAGTTTTGTTTGAACTCACAACAGTTTTTTTCTATCTTTTTATTCATAAAACAAAATAGAAGTTTCATTTAAATTTATAAATGTCACACTGATGTTTAACAGATTTCTTTTGGTTTTCATAAATCTTATGGTCAGGTTCACAAATGGGTTCTTGCATGTTCATAAATCATTGTGAATCTGAATGATTTTAGATAACCAGGTGCACCTTTTAGCCCATCACAAGAGATAAAACATGTAACTTAAGCTTCTTTAGCTAATGTTTAGGCTGATGCTTTTTATTTTGTATTTGCTATGGGCTAAAATATTTGTTAAAGATCAATCACCACCAGAGGGTTCAATTCACACATCTATCCGTGACTTGGTCTTGGCTGGGGAACAGCCATGATTTTATACTTATGAAGCTATATTAAAACTTAGGAAAGGAGCCTAAATATTTTTCCTGAAATAGTGTCAGCCAAACAGAATTACAAGACAGAGATCTGGAGATGGATTAGATCAATTAGTAGATGAGCTGGGACAATGCATTGTTTCGTCCCTTAACGTTGAGATCCAGCAGCTACAGCAAGTTAGAGATCGGTGAAATGTCTCATATGCATTGTGTCCAAATTACTTTATACTAGGGTGCGTTATGAACTGGCTAAAGCAATCTGCGAGCTGTTAGTAGGTATCATGGAGATATTGCCATCTATGGAGAGTAGATCAAGTTACAGCTTTTAGAGGAAGGTCAATCCTAACATCGAGTCTTTAAATGGGGGGCGGGAGGGCAAGGGGAGCCAGGAAATAAGAGGTCAAACATCTTGAATTGCCAGACAAGTATTACAATAAATTACCAAATATATTTTTATAAGCATCTAAGTGTAAGAAGATGATGAGGGTAAAATTTAACCTTATCCAGGAATTTGTTAGCATCAAAGGAGGAGGTCCTACCTTTTTCCCCCTTCTCTGCATTCCTACTGCTTACTTTACACCAGGTCCATCTCTTCTTGATGGACCAGCTCTGCTCCAGATAAGGAACAAAAGGTGTAGATTCTGTATTTATTGACCTAATAACTTCACTGTTTCATGTCTCAAAAAGTAAATGGGGAAAACATAGTCTATGTCTATAAAATTAATTAAAATCTGGTCATAAAATCTTCTGTAGGTAGCAATGATCAGTGGTTCACTGGAATGGTATAATAAGTGGGGTGCAATTCTGCATCTGGCACTAGTCAATACTTTCACTATTGATTTTGGTGACGAGAACACGCCAAAAAAAGTTGCAAGTAAATTGGACAAAGACATGAGAATGTAAAAGGATTTTGACAAACTGGTGAAATGGAATGAACAAACTAATTCAATAAGGAGCCGTGCAAGGTAGGCAAGAACAGCTAGTTGCACAGATAGAAGATTGAATAGGGAACCAAACAGGCATCTAAGTATGCCCATAGATCCCAAGCTGAGCAAGACTTAATAACATTGTATGAATTTTTGAAAAGTGGCATTGCTTCTGGGACACGGGAGGCAATCCTTCAGGTCTACGGAACATTGGAAAGGCCCCACCTTGAGCCCTGCATTCCGTATGGCCCTTCAAGAAGGCTGTGGACACTGGAAGAGAATCCAGGGAATTCCATAAGAAGACCAGAAATTCAGGTGCATGAGGAAATCTTGATGGATTGTAGCTTGTTTAGAGTAGAGAGGAAGAGATCGGAGGAAGATGCAAAAGCAGTCTACACAAAGGTAGATCACTAGAAGATAAACTGTTCTTCAAGTCCAAGTTGAGCAGGACAAGAAGTAAATTGCAGCAAGGAATGTGCCACATGAATGCAAACTATTATTAATTATCATTACTAATTTATTAGTACTATACAGTGTGTCTGCCAACATTCTGCTAAACACTGCCAGGCTGTGGGTACTTATGGTTAGTTACCACTCATAAGGTTGTCCCCAGAGACCAATTCTGGACACCAGCCAGCTGGTGTAGTCAAATTTAAAAGTTGTCCCACTTGCCCAGACCTACATGCCATCCTACATGTTTAATGTTGGACTCCTAGTTTTATGTCCCTCTGCCTGTTTATTTACTGAAGGAGAAGAAGATAATCCAGGTGTAAATTTCTTCAGTAGTTTGATTAAATTGTTTGGGACCATCCTGGCCAAGAGAAGCAGCACAATGTAGCTCAGGATTTGGGCTCTGCTGCAGCTGTAGAGCAGTGGGAGCACTTTCAAACTGCAACTTGATTGATTACGGCTAACAGATATTCATTACAATTAATAGGGAATCTCAACAGAGTTAAGTTTTATTTATCCAAAGAACACTAGTTAAATAAAAATTGGTTATAAATAATTGGCTCAGTGCCACCTCTAGAAAATGTTCAAAGCAGAGAAAAAGAGAAGCAACAAATCTTCGGGCCTGAGCAGAAACGGAGTTTGGGGACACAGAGTGTCAGAAGACTACTTAGGTGTCAGTCCAATTTCATTTGTAGTTCTGAGTCTCAGGAAAAAGAAAAAACATAAAGCAAAATCCAGGAGTTACATTAACACTTTAACATATTATAAGAATAACTTGTGGCATACTCTGACTCAAGAAGTCAAGGGGTTAAGAGCCTATGCAGTGTAACAGAGAACTAGTTATATGGATAACACAAACATTAGTCAGGACCAACACCTGTAAGGAACATCTATTCCCGACACTGATTACTCACACCTTTCTCCCAAGCACCATCCTACCTACAAAGAAGATATTCAGAGTAGGAAAATTTTTCATGTCCAATCTATTTTCTGTGAAAAGGAAGAATCCAGTAGGAATGACACATTAATTTTTAATGACTGTTTAATTTCAAATAAAACTTAAGAATTCAAAAAGGATCATTACAAATTTCTACATGAAACAATCCCCTTTTCTGTTTTAGGTCAGGTTTTGTTTCAAAGTTTTAAAATGTTGGTTTAAAATGCACTTTTTACAAAGCTTGAAGTAGAACATCAAAATGACACTCTCTGAAGAACTGAAAGCTTAAAAAATTTCCTGTCAATGAAAATTTGAAAAAACATTTTCAAAATACCACAGAATTTAATTTCATTCATTTCCCATTCAAGTATTGCCAGGAAACTAAAACCATCAAATTTCTACCATCTCTAAAAATATTGGAGAAGTCTCTGTGGTTGTGGTTCATTAAGGCAATACCCACATAGCTGTGGGCAGGACTTGTCTCACCTAGTCTGAGACATCTACAGTGTTGAAATCCCTGTCTGAGCTAGTAATCACAACTTCCTTTAATGTCAGTGGTAAGAAGCTTGTGTGATGCAACATTATTTTATGGTAGGCGTCTAAAATAGGTCAGATGCATCCTGTTTCTCTCCATTGACAATAAATGAAATCTAGCTTAGATGGAGAACTTCTGCCTTCTTGATGTCTTATGCTAACCATTCATGTTTTTATATAAATGAAGCAGTTCTAACATTGGGAGTCAGACTCAAAAGGTATCACACAGCATCTGTTAAGACAAGCACAAGGAAGACAATGTCTACAAGAAGTGCAACTCATTGCAGAAAGGATTCTGTTCACCGCCTACCAAATGTGACCTAGAGGATCTTCTTTAGGGCATTTGCAAGACCATCTGCTTTCTTTTCTGTTGTGTGTGCTTTTTGTGTGTTGCTCAAGGCAGAGATATGGAGGTGTCTTTGATAGTTTTGCTTTCTGTAGCCCCAAGGACTTCAGCACAGAAATAAGATTTCACTTAGACATTGAAAAGATAGAAAATGTGTGAAAAATTGTAATGATGTTCTCAAGGTTGTTGGATTAACTTCCTGTTGCTAGCACTGACAATGATTTATCCTGGTTGTTTAAATTCTGCTGGTAATCGTGATGCAGTGAGGTCAGCTATGCTCTTATTGTTCCCAGACAGAATTCTCCAAAACCAAGCATGAATCTCTTACTTTCTCTCAGTGCTCTGCTGACCATGTTTTTAGTAACATCTGCAAGGAAAATAGCCCTTGCTACTTAGACAAATACATGTAGGTCACTTACTGTTCCACCATAGTTCTCTATTGTAATTCTTTTAGCTCCTTAACCATCACAACTGGAAGAAATCAGCTAGTGCATATGAAATAGTATCTCCACTTAACAGATGGGAACTAGTGACATGGCATTGTTTCTACTCTTCCACCTCAATCTCATTTACATGACAGACTGTAAGTGTTACAACTTTCCAAGCAAGTAAGGACTCTGTCCTATGAATTTAGCAGCTGGTACCATGAAATATGTGAAGCCAGTACTTAGGATGTATGAACAAAACATTTCAGAATTACATGAAGATAAGTTCTTTTATTTCTTTTCATCTGACGGGTGGTACTGGATAAAGGAAAAGGAAGGAAAAGCCATAGTGAACTGTGCTACAAAAATATACCATAAGGACGTAATGAAGAAAAGAATATGGTCAGTGATGGAGCAGTGAAAGCCATGAATTAGCAGGGGAGCAGGCCAGTGGTGCCACACAGCACAATACAGCACAAATGGGGTTATCCTGCTGCAGACATGAGCTGGCTCAGATGCAGCCAGGTTGGCCACAGTTCCTCCTGTAATACAGTCAGTTCACCCCCATAATAAAGATTCATTTATCTGACGCCCAAAAGGCTATCACCAACAAGAAGAACAGCACAACAACAAAAAGTTTAAAAATCCCTCTAAAGCCTATTGATGGTTTTATTGTCTACAATATCAGAGAAGCCATTGACAGAAAACCCCATTATTAAAGTATTGAAGGGATAAAGGGGCAAATGATTAAAACTTCATCAAAATAATTCAAAACAGGTTTTTTTTTTTTTTTTAA
>Ga0181612_137731_pt1 | contig 20606 bp, 20 predicted proteins | sample HoacroProtozoa21_FD_119630 | JGI IMG/M metagenome (GOLD analysis project Ga0181612, IMG submission 119630) | Hoatzin crop microbial communities from Cojedes, Venezuel. Combined Assembly of Gp0051906, Gp0051904, Gp0051908
CACTACCTTAATTCCTTTTGTATCGTGTAGCCCAGTGCCAGTATCAAACATCTTTTTGTTACTGTGCTATACAAATTACCAGTTTAAGAAGAAATTATGTGAAGAATAAATCGTAAGTCTGTAGATTTTGCATTTGATTGCTACATGGAAAACAAATCTAACGCTAATGAAACACACCTATAAATTGCAACTTCATTAATTGTAGGGTATTAGGGTATAGTGAACCTAAATGAGATTGGGGTAAATGAAATTAAAAGAAAAATACATGACTTCACTTCTTAAATGTTCATTTAGAAAAAAAAAGATAACAGCCACAATCCAGAAGAATTCTTGTTTTAAACAAAAAATTGTTGCTTATCCACTGCATTCAATCTCCTTTTTTTCTGTTGTGTTTGAAGTTCCAAACTGCAAGAGCCTAAAAATTACAAATTGTCATACAGAACTTGAGAGCCCAATGTGGCTATCAGGAACGGTTCATAGACTTTGAATTATCTTTTGACCTCTGTGAATTAACACAGCATCCCGCCCTTACGTCTGCCCTATAGAACTGTAATGGTCCAGCGGATGGAAAGTTATTAGTGATTTCAAGTTAACTTCCAGGGAAATAATTTTAAATGTATTAGCACTTTTGACACATTCTTCTGAGACCAGCCTACATGACACGCTGTACCTTGTTGAGTATCCCTGCAAAAGGGTCGTTCAGGTTGTAAAGGCTGATCTTGTATTTTTATTAGAAATCTACTGTTTTGTGTTGCTCATCTTGGCTTAAGAATCAGATCTAGTTTTTCTTTTTTCTGTTTTTTTTTTTTAATTATTTAATATGACAAAATAGACCATCTACATTTAAAGATTTTCGGGGGGGGAGGCGGGATATAGGTTTGTAGAACAGCACCATTAAAAGCAGAAAATAGAATTATAGCAGCAACAAATGACAGCAAATGCAGAGGAATCTAGCTAGTTGCAAGGTTCACAAAGCCTGCTAATGTTTTTAGCACACAGATTCATTGCTCAACTGCATATGAATTTTTCAGACCACAAACTATTTTTTGTCTAGACTAAGTCTATATAAGCAAAACTGAAGTAAAGGTTCTGCCAGTTCTGTGAAAGCAGTTGTGGCAAGGGACCTAACTGACGCAATCACCGCACCGTGTGGCTGAGTCACACTCGGTAGCTGGGATCAGCCACCGGATTTAATCATGGATCACAGCTCCTCAAGTCACGATGCCTGCTGCCGGGCACAGGACCTCCTTCGCAGGATACAACATCCCTCTTAATTTTTTGGGTGCAGGGTAGAGTCAACATTGTTCTAGGTATTTGTTCAGAAGGAAAAAATGAAACAGCAGCTGCTTTTGTAAAGAATTCGTAATCCATCAAAATGGCATTGACAAAACCTGAAAACATCGAGGTAAGCATATGGCCTCAAGTTGCGTCAGGGGTGGTTTAGATTGGATATTAGGAAAAATTTCTACACTGAAAGGGCTTCCCCGGGCAGTGGTGGAGTCCCCATCCCTGGAGGTGTTCAAAAACCGTATCGATATGGCACTTCAGGACATGGTTTAGCAGGCAAGGTGGTGCTGGGCTGACAGTTGGACTTGATGAGCTTAGAGGTCTTGTCCAATCTTAATGATTCTATGACTCTAAGCCAGCAACTCTGCCGTGAAGCACTCCAGTGGTTCCTTCCCCTGACTGAAAGCAGTAGTGGGAATGGGAAGGCGATGCCACATGGCCAGGTGTCCTGTCCCGGTGCCACACAGGGAGGGCGAGGCGTGGCGTGACCAGGGCATGGCCACGAGGAGGGTCTGGGGTGGCCATGCCACAGCGGTGACATCCGTGGGTAAGACATCAGGCGGGTGCTGCAGGTCTCTTTCATGCCTCCTCCTCTGTTCCTGGGCTGTCCCTGCTGTCCATCGCGCTCTTCTGGGGGCTGCTGCTTTTGCTTCACGCTTGGATGCGTTTAGGAAACATGGTGGATTTTGTGGTTTTGCAGTGTATCTTTGAATATCAGCAAATTTTACTGTATCAACCAAGTAAAAATTGTCCGTTGACCTGGGCTGAACAGCTGTAAGCAGGCTCCGCACAGCATACCTGCGGCAGGGCTGATGAACTAGCTTTTTTTTAAAACATAATCACATACTGGCCAGACTCCGTTGGGTTAAATACTTCCTATTATGTAGGTTGAACCTGTATCCCATGCAGTGGTTATTGGTGTTTGACAGAATTTTGCACGATGAAAGAGCCCAGACAATGTGCTTGTTTTGGTTTCTGTCACGTCTGTGCTATCAGTCTGTTGGAAGCAAGCAGTTACCCTTCCTGTTCCAGCTCCTCGTAGGAATTTTACATTGAGTATTTCTCAAAAAATAGCCAGAAGGAGCTTCTGTGTCAGAGAAATGTTGTATCTGTTCCTGCTTTACAGCCAGCAGGTCCAAAGCACAGAAAAGCAATGTATCTGGGATTAGACTGCAGGGAGCTAAATCCCCTGTCTCTTGCCCTATTTACTTGGATAAGAATTTTCAACAGTGGATTTAGAAATTAGAGAGTTGTGCTCTCATTTCCCCTAAAGTCGATAGGAGTTAGATACCTAATTCCCTTGAGCCCTTTGAAATTCCTGTAAAACAAACACTACCTTCTCTAACTTCTGTAGAAGCAATTAAAAGATCAGCCAACATGGACAAGCTAGTTAATGCGGTCTGCAAAGAAAATGCCTTTAAACTTGTCTAGGTGCCGGTAGCAACATGAGAGGCTAATGACAAGGACCTGAGTAAAGATCCTGATGCCAGCTCGGGAGTCTTAGCAGTCACCTTGGGAAGCTAATGCCAAGGAGCTGAATAAAGATGCAATTAAGGTTGCCACAAAGTACTGGGATACATTACAGTTCCCAGCTGTGATAATGGAAGAGTTGGCTGCGATTCCAAAGCACCAGCCTGATAGTAAAGTAGGAATGAAAGGGCATGTATCTTGGCCTTTTCATTTTCCAGACATTTATATTTGCTATCTGCGCGGACCCTAAATTATCCTGGCAAAATTCCAAGCAAGAATGCTTTTTATTCTCTTCCTCTAGTCGGTTAATAAAGTACTATTAGGCTTTGCTATTTTGCATTGCACAAGGGACAACAGAATAAACATTTCCTGTTATTTGTGATCCATCTCAGCTTTTGGAGATCTTGACAGTTTTACAAGTCCCTGACTGCTTACCCTGGTCAGTGTAAACGCCCTGCTTTGAAAACATCGCACGTGAGCCTTCAGCAGTGAGTAGAAAACATGTTCAGACTCACTCTTAAGCAAGAGGACATAACATAAGAAAAAACGGTTCCTGAAAATCCTGTCACAGGTATAATGCAGTTCTGAACATCCTCAAGAAGTCACAGTTCTGGCACAAGTGCATTTTTCAGAAAGTGTGTATGAAATGAAATGAAATACCTGATTGGCAGCTGTAAGTCATGAGGAAGTAATACAAATTTTCATAGCCCCAGGAAGATACACAGACCAGAAAGATGCGATGGGAAACTTGTGGTTTGGTCTTCAAATGGACCCTGAAAAAGCCTTGTCACTTCCACCACTACCAGCACAACCAGTAGTGACAGAATTTAAGTCACTGCGTGAAGGACCTGCAGCTCGTGAGCAGCAGGGAAAATCGCGTTGCCGAGTTGGACAAGTGGCTTGTTGGTCCTTGTTGGCTCCGGTGGTGGGGGGAGGCTGAGGGGGTCGGTAGCTGGGGATTGCTGGTGACAGCAGCATTTGAGTTCTGGAATTAATTCCAGTTCTCTGCTGGGACCCTTTCGAGCTGGGGGCCCTTGGCCTCTGCTTGGCTGATGCTGTTGCAGGAGGATTACTGCCGTGTGGAGACAAAAAAAAAGCCTTCCTATATAATGACAGAGGTTGGGGAAGAAAACATTCTTTGGATTTTTTTCCAGCTTGGTATTGATGTAGTCAATAAAGTCAGAGTCAGTCCTTCCCCCTTTTCAGTTCTCCTGCCTGTGCTCGCATGGGGTGGGGAGCAGAGGCTGTGCGAGTGCCTCCCGGCTGGGCACGCTGGGAAAACCTGCTCCCTTGCGCTTGCGTACTGCAGGGAAGCGGGCAAGCAGGGTCCTGGAGTAACCGATGCAGAGGTGCTGCAGGCAACAAGAAAACCTCCCAAACTGCTTGCTCACCAGCATGGTTTTGGAAGATGTTCAGACTTCAACACAAATAAAAGCAGACCTGATCACGGTGTGATTCTCACCTGTACTGTATGAAGATGGAAGTGAAAGGAATGCATCACTGTTTTTTAAAAATATCCTTAAAAATTGCTTTGAAAATAGGAGGGCTACAGCAAGACACCTCTGAGAAGAATGATCCCTTTGGGCTGAGGGTGCACGCCGCACCGAGCTGCCCTGGGTACAATTTGCCTCTCTTTCTTCTTTAGGTGAAGTTGGAGATCACCTCATGGTAGGGCTGACTGGCCTGTTCGTATGCAGCTTCTCATTGGTTCCAGTTGCTGCCTCTCCCTTGTTAGGAAAGTGCTGCTTCTCATGAGGAAAACATCTCGGAGGGAATGCCTAAAGCTCAGCACAGATGTGTTTTCACTATTGCTTAAACTAAGAATGCAAGCATGCCTGTTAACATCCATGTTTGTTCAGATGGAGATGTAACACACGTCGTAGCATCTGATTTCCAAGTACCTGGGAGTCTGGGTTTGCTCTCCACTCTGCAAACAGGACAGCGCTCAGGTCGGGGAAGGTGGTTTTTTCAGGCCATGAGGACAAGTGGATGTCAGCCAAGCTGCTGTAGATCCCGGGGCTCCAGAGGGAAGGGGCAACGAAGCATGGAGAGGCGCAGCACGGAGGGCGAGGTTTGCTGGGGGCTGCTGGGATGCGCAGGCTGTGGCACAGCCATCAGTTTGAGTACTGGTTTTGGTGGGACTGGGCTGAAAGCATTGGACCAGGCTGCCCAGGGCAGTGGTCGAGTCACCATTCCTGGAGGTGTTCAAAAAACGTGTAGTCATGGCACTTCAGGACATGGTTTAGCCGGCATGGTGTTGATGGGTTGATGGTTGGATTTCAAGTTCTTAGAGGTCTTGTCCAACCTTAATGATTCTATAATTCTATGCATCATTTTCAGCACAGAATGAATCTGTGTAACATGGTACAGCCATGGGATGGCACAGGTCACATGCTTTGCGTGTTGCTTCTCATAAACATCTGGTAGGAACCTATCACCCATCACCCATGAGGAAGCAGCTGGCTTGGCATGGAAATTTTGCTGGCAGCCTCAAATCTAAGATAGAATAGTAAGCTCTGGAGGAAATGAATTTTTTTTTCATCTGCTTAACTACGAAATCAGTTCATGAGAAGGAGGTCACATGTTTAGGTTGCTCTGCTGTTTCAGGTATGCAGATACGACCCAAAAGAGCTGTTAAAAAATTGTCATCCTCTGGTACGACGTCGAGCTCACAGGCTGTAGTTGCAATAGTATTTGGGGGTGCTGCCCTATACCGGTTTTCTGAAGGCTCCCCCATTTCCAGTTTCTGTTCAGGAAGAGCTAACTTCTCTCCAGCAAGCATCTGAGCAGCTATTCTCACATCAAGAAGAACGAAGAAATTGCTATCAGCTTGTGTTTATTAATACATCTATCTTAAAAGTTGGTTGGTAAACCTGAGAGTTTGTTTTGTAGTAACTGTGTGACTACAGAAATGGGAAAGCAGATTCCAACTGGTTGGTGGGGCTAGCTGGGAAGGTGTGTGCCATCACTGCATGGCGAGGCGGAGCGGGCAGCCTGTGAAGCCAAGCTAGGATCGGAAGCTAGGAATGAGTCTTCTGCACAAATGACTCATCTATGCTATTTGTCTGGCAAAAAAAAACAGCGTGAGGGCCCTCTCAATAGCCCAAAAGAGTCTTCAGGAAGACACTCTCTGCTTTTCATGAGGAAATCTTACACAGAACTTTGGCCTCTTTCAAACGCATGCCTTCAAGCATCGTGCCAGTTGCCAGAACTGTGACCGTCACTTTAGCATCTCCATTAGAGCAGGATTTGTAAGTACTTGTTGCACGTTTATAAGAGTTTCTGCCCAAGGTGGGTGTATTAGTGTTAGCCGCTAGTGCTACTTGTGATTATTGCTATTCTTTTACGTCTCCGTGACTTTAATTCTCAGAGCTTAAGAGCTCCCCGGGGTCCCTGATGGAGAGCACTGCTGGGGTGCTTCATCTGCATTCTGCCTTTGCTGTATAGCAAGTTTTCACTTGTCCTTCAGGCTGCACATGGGAGAAAGCAAAGCAGTCCTGCGCCCCAGTACTAAGTGCAGCCCTATGGAGGGCACTTCTTTCCTGTTGAGCAATTATTTCTTATTTTCCTCTTATTTCTTCCTCTCATATTGATCATTTTCATTGTAATATAGGTTGGCCTGGGAATTTTCTTTCATCAGAGTAAAATTCCTAGGCATCCATTCACCCTTTATGATTTAAATTTCCAGCAGGACTGGGAGGACACAGCACAGACACCCCTGAAATATAGCAGTGTTGGTAGGACCCTTTCAGTGGTTATTTTAGCAATGAAATAATCACAGCAAATCTAATGGTGATATAGTACAATATGACTTTTTAAATATTTATATTTTATGCCTACACTTATTATATATAATAATATAAAATATATAATGATATATATTTTATATATTATATAATATATATGTTGTATATTGTATATTATATATTATTATATATAATAATATAAAATGTATAATAATTGTAGACATGCAGGCCAAGAACTTCTTAGTGCTGCATGTGTTGTGTCCTAACTCAGCAGAGGCATTGCGACATGGGACTGTGCAAAGCTACATTAAAAGGCCTGAAGATTTACATCCGCAAAGAAAATCCCCCCAGCTCCCGTGTCCTTGTCCTGTGGAAGAGGCCAGCTCTAAGAGTGAGAATGTCACCGCGTTTTCAGTCATATTCGTTGTAAATGTCATCGCTAGCTGCAAAATATTTTCTAGCCTGTGCTTATTTGCATCACTGTTGGCGGCTTGGTTTGCTCTAAAAATAGAGTTGTGCTTTTAGCGTGCTGGGAACTGGGGAAGCTTCAGCTCTTGCACAGTCACTCTCCTGTCCGAGCTCAGGAACACTGTGCGCCAGCTCAACAGGGCTTGTTGGACATCAGGTCTGAAATGAGGACAGCTAGAGTTTCCCTCAGCTGAGCTGTTGAGTGAGTCTGCTGGGTTCTTCTAAGTGAAAATCACTTTATCTTTGTGAAGACTTCTAGTGGTTCACCGGTCATCCTCCTGGCTCTTTGCTACAGAGTTTTTCCTTTCCTGTTTTGCTCCGTGAGTACCATGCTCATGTTTCACCAGTCCCATGTCTTGGTATTCAGTAAACGATGTGTTCTGATAAAGATTATAATAAATTACAGCACTGAGTATAGTAATAAAAGTAGGCAGAGTATATATAGGCTATTGTGGAAGAAATTAGTTTCTATTCTGCAGTTTGGGGAAAAAAAAAGGAATCATGCATCTGTTTTATGTAGAAATATCCTTATCATGCTGTGGTATCGCTTTATTCTCAGATGAAAAAGCCATAGAGTTTTGAGCAGGAAAGCCTTTGTTATAGGTGGCATTGTCCAAAAGAATCCAGCGATAATGGAAATAATCCAAAGTTTAGAGGTAGAATAATAAAATCATGGAAGTTCTGTAAGTTTTTTGATGAGTTTCTTCAGTCTGTTGCACTGATGACTGAGAAGTCAGAGCAAAGCAAGCACCGAATTTGAACAGGTATGGATGTGAAGTGCCTTGGAATCCTAACCTTTGAGTGGAAGTGTGAAGAAAAATGCTGTAAGAAACAGGTCTGTTCCTCTAGCCCAGCTTGCTACATTTTAAGGTGCTTTAAAAACATTTCTTGCTACTAAGCGTGTTTGATTTTAAGGTACTTTTAAAAAGATTTCTTTCAAAGTAGTCTCTGCCTTTTGGTTGGTGTCTGTTGCCACGTGTGCCGGAGTACACAGAGACTTGCAGTAAGTGTGGTGTGGGAACCCTCTTCTCTTCAACAGACCCAGTAATTTCTAGGCTTTGCAGAGTTTTGAGCCTGTTGGTGTGTCCTCATGCTAAAGATGTTTATGTTTTTGAGGCAGCTGGTGAGCGTTCTGGGGTTCTGTGAAGTTGCATGCTGCTCCTGTGGAATGTTCCAGTATTGGCCATCGGGCTTTAAGAATTGTCGCAGAACGAGCAGTTAATTCTTGACATCTGCCGTGCCGAAGTGACTGCCAAGTCGCGTTGGTAGTTGACAAGGAAATAAATATTGATAGACCCTAGCAACAGGTACTCCTGAGAACTCTTGTTCTGGGAACGCTTAGGCTGTGTCCAGCATTATTAATGTTGTGATAGCATTTGAGGTTTATTTATAGGATTTGTTTGCGTCTTATCACCATCTCTCAGGACTGGAACGCGTGAACAGGCTTTGCTGGGCGAGGGCATGGACATGTGTATCACACACCCTTCTCTGGTGACTCCTTTCGACATACAGCAGATGCTTCTCTGTCCAGATCTCAGGGGCAGCTGGTGTACACCAATGTACGGCATCTCGAGTATGTGCTCATATCTAGAATCTCGTACGTTCGCTATTTATTTAGTTGGAACGACTACTCCAGAGCTATCTACATAGAATTGTGTCAGATACAAAAATTTGTTTTTAGTAGTACACTAGCAAAACATTCATAGAGCAGATCCTCTGAGAATCCACCAGATAAAACTAGCTTGCTTGTATTGTGAAAACACTGACTCTTGTGAACACTGTAAGTAGACAATTTTATATTCTCATTGCAGAAATTGAAGCCAGAGAAGCCTGCGACTGGCTGAGAGCTGCCGGTTTTCCCCAGTATGCTCAGCTGTTCGAAGGTACGATCCCAAAGACTCGATGCTTTCGATGGAAGCACTTCCCAATTCTGTAATATCTGTGTAACATGCAAACCTGCAGGAAATCAGCAACCCGGGGTGTGTTCCTGCAGGAGTGACATCTTAACTGGGTTAGCATGGGCTCCGTAGAATTCTGTAAGGGACCAAATCTTGTCTGGTTATTGTTAGACTGCAGCTCAGCCAAAGGTCTGCTTTTGTGATTTTTAGTTGCTTATGATTTTGGCAGGCTCTTTTCCTTGGAGCGCTGGGATTTTTTCCCGGCTCACTGATGGCAAGCAAAATCAAAGGCTCTCCACCCTGTGGTCTTGAGCAAGGTTGTTCTACTGGTGTTTTGAAAGAGAAAGTTGGAAAAAAATCATCTTACAATCCTAAGTTTTTAAAGCAGATACTCAGAGGCAGGCAGCCACAGTCAAACAATGCAATTTCAGCAGGTTTTTGTGTTGCCAAAGCTACAAAGAGCACTTGTTACTTGTGCAGGAAATGTGGATTTGTTGAGAACTCGTATAAGTTTCAGACAACACTTGTTCTTATACATTAAAACTGTTCTTCAAAATATGTTTATTCTTACAGACATTGAATGTAACGAAAGCTAGTCTGTTATTACGGGAGAACTACAGTTAAAAGAACTAGCAGCAACTTCTGCCTGCTCTCGTTCCCAACTCCTCTGTTCATTGCAAAATCAAAAATTAGGAGTCGAGCAACAGAGCCCAATTTGAAAGCTGTATGCTGTGAAACACGACGTCTCATGGAAATGCTTCTTGTTTGACTACAGCGGGTTTTATTATATGGGCTGTCAAACTTCTGGGTTTTTTGGAAATGTATGTTGTCATGCTTCTGAATAACGAATCCTCTGTACTACCTCGCTGGTTACGCGGCGTCCTGACTTTGCTAGGCAGGTGAAGTTTAAAGAGTAAGCCAAGAAAACACTGATGGATCTTACCATCCTCATCTGCCAGGTTAAATCTCAGAAGCTGAAACGTTGAACTCCAGGCCTGTGTAGCGATGAGCTTGAAGCACAGCATGACTCGTCAAAGAGCATATCTCATGTGCTGTTTGTACCTTGCCGTCAGCAAAAGCTCGTGTAAAATACTCCTACTTTGATGCCGTACTTGAAGGCAGAATTTTTAGAGAACCTAACCAACTCAAAACTTTAATTTTGTGCTTCTTGGCTATCGTATTTAGTCACTGTAAGCTCCTGGAAGGGCAGCCAACGCTTGTCGACCTGTAGCGTGTGACGGCAAATAGATACCTAGATTTATCCTCCCACTTGCTCTAAGGAACTGATCCTCACTTCCTTGAAGGACATTTGTGTGAATATATAGAAATAGATGTAGATTTATTTCACCTATGATAAATAGATTGCAAAAGTCAAAGTCTTTGCAATTGTAACTCAGATTTCAGATTCAACTTCTTTGTTTACAGATATGCAGTTTCCTATTGATGTAAAAACTGTGAGGAAAGATCATGACTTTTTAGACGAAGATGAGATTGAATCACTATTCAGGTAAACATTAATTATGAATCATTTTTAATACCTCCAGGCTCCATAGTTATTTATCATTCACCTTTTCATACTTCAGTTTTTGTCAGAGATGAACCAAGTCGCCAATGCTGCGACTGAAGGAAGTCACATAAGCACATACTTCAGTACCACTGATGTTGGTTGTTTTAAGAATTTAAAGGTAAAGCGAGCACGTGTCTGCAGGTCTTCTTCAGCCAAGGTCTCAGTGACGCTATACTAGGCATCAAATCTGTCTTTTCTGTGAGGTGAAATGTCTGCGGGCTGAGGAATAATAATCGGTTCCCTGCAAGCGTAGGGTAGCAGGACAGTTGGCTCGTTAGCATTGCATCTTACGGAGTGAAAGGACTTCCTCTGACTACTGAGTTCTCATCGAGCAAAATTTTCAACAGCAAAAATGATGTGCACAAGAGAGACATTTTCTGTTTTCTTTTCCTGAATATATTATTGAGTGAGGAGCAAAGGCATTGATCTAAAATTACAGTTTTGCCACTGCTGTTCACAGCACACAAGTGGAGTTTCTTCGTCAGTGCAAAGTCGGACTCAATGTTTTTTGGCCTCTCCCCGTGTAAGAGTGCCAGGATAGCACAGAGGCACTTTGCTTTACTACTGACTGCAGTTCCTGAAGCCTTCTCATTAGGAGATTGTTTAGCAGACAAAGTGAACTCCAGACTATCCGTGGCCATCCCACCAAGAGATGCATTTAGAATTTCTAACTCTTAAGGGCCTGGGAAGTTCCTTTTCTGGCAAATCGGTTTGGTCTTTTGCTGTATTGTTACGTCACCTGAATTCAAATTCTGCATGTAACGAGAGCTCTTTGCATATACATCTCTGGTGCACAGACGCCTTCGGATAGAGTTTGTTTCTCAACATGACTTCCGTCGTAAGCGTTCCTGTCAGCGTGCCTCCCTGTTGATGCCAAATATTTGTTTGACAGTTATGTGACTGACTCATGTGGGGCCTTATTGATTCCACAAGTTTTAATTAAAATTATAGATAATAAAGATAATAAATCCTTCCAAGGACAGACATTATGCCTTCATTTGTTTTTTATTTTTTTTAAGAAGCCCACTCAGAGTTTCTTTCATTTTCATAATCTTAAATCCATACACAGTTTTTCACAATCATTACAGTTCATCATATGATTTTTAATTAACTGATTAATTATGGTCCTTTTCTCTAATTTTAAGATGGCAGAACTGGAACTGTAAACATCATGGGGTTGTTAGTTGGTGCTGGTTTTGGCAAAATGGATGGAAATCCTCTAACATCATGTCAGTATTTGACACCGATAATGAAGACTCTGTGGTAGAAGTTCACAACTAGTTCGGTGCGTGTACGTTTACAAGAAATAAAATAGTTTATATGCAAAACTTCTGTCTGTTTTCTCATACCCTAGACGGTTGAATACACTGAACAAGTGTGCATCAATGAAAGTGGAAATAAGCCGACACAGGAAACAGGTATGTTTATAAAACACAGTTAATTTTCTCATTTAATATGTGTTTAGCTGTAACATAAAAACTGGTTTTTAAAAGGTCCGTTAAGGATTAGCAATTTCTGATCTTTTTTTTCTGTTCTTTTCCATCCTGCAAAGCTCTTCCACTTGCATTTTCTGCTGAAAACATAGTAATGGAGATCAAAATTATGTAATGTTCATTTTGTAACTTTGTAAGGTAGGTTAGGGGTGGGTTTTGAAACAGTTTCTAAACATAATTTGACACTTATTACTGTCCAATAGTTACACCAAGGCCCCACCTCAGTGTGCCTTTTATTGCTTTCCTAAGTCGTTTCACGTCTTGTGTAAGGCCTGAAAGTGAAATTTCCCTCTTACTGACTGAGCGAAGGATAAGAAATGAAGGTGGCCAATCCAAAGGGTGTCAGCCAATGTCAAATGTCCAGCCAACAGAAGGTGGATAGGTTTTAGCTGTGCTGGCTTTGTCCTCTACTGCAAAAAAAGAGAGTTATAGCCACAACTTGGCTGATTAACACCAGGATTGTAAAGACTCTTAGATACCATGGAATAACTGCAGGACTAGCGAGAAAATAATGCCATCTTTTGGAAAAATGTCTAGTTTTTTGGAAAGTTCCACTCGACCATCAGGAAAGAAAGAGGCATGAGCGGGTCCGCAGAGAAGAGGCAGGTCGTTCCCATCCCCAGAGCAGTTTGCCGGCCGCCCGCCCGCCCGGTGTGGGGACAACATGGCAAACAGAGCAGCTGGGGCAAATGGCCAGTGAGGCTGGGGTCTCCACGAGGACGCAACAGATGTTGGTGCTGCCACAATCCTGCAGCCAAATGCTTCTGTATCTGAAAGTGGATGACTTTTGGTCACAGAAGTGTGAAAGTGTCTGATGGGGTTGGCTTTAGGAAAGGCCATGTAATACAATTTTCTTTCAAAACCGATTTGAATCTTGAATTTTGAATTCAAAATGCATTTGCCGTGAAAGAGAATTTTTCATCCTCAGGTCAAATCTGTCACCTTTTCCTGTGGTAAACTTACCAGATTTGTCAGCATGCTTGGGAGCAAGCTGTCAGCATGTTTTTCAACTAACAGAAAAGAGCTCAGGGCAGACCTTCAGTAACTGAATGATTGCATTGCCTTATGTTGGTCTTGGGGTTTTGGAGGTAGCGAGATAAGTTAAGTTCCTTTTTCTGTTGCTTGTTTTGGTCATCTAAAGTTTGCCATACTTTGCCCTTGAACTGTACTTTTTTTTTTTTCTTCCCTTCTAAGAGCAATGACTCTGAAGATGATGAACCTTGTGCAATAAGCAACAAGTGGGCTTACGAAAGATGCAGTCAGAGATGGTCTCGTATCGGGAGCCTAGAAGGTTTCCCCGGAGAGGAAGGTGCTAGTGCATCGCTCCCAGGCAGTCCAATGCTGAAGAGCACCAGCAATGAGGCTGCTGTCCTGGATCACGACGAGAAACATGACGTGTCCTCGATTCACAGTACTAGCAGTGGTGATAGTGACACTGCTAGCTTCCCAAAACCTTTTGAAGATGTGGAAACCAGCACGAGTTCCTCAAAGTGTTCCTCAATTAAAGTGGCTTCACTGGACTCTACCTTCAGCTGTTCTTCTCCTCCCAGTGACTTTTTAAATATTACCAGTGAGGAGAAGATTTTGGATAAATCACCACACAAAAAGAGGAAGAACCTTCTAAAGAAAATGGAGAAGTTGCATTTAAGGAGCAGCAACTTAAGGAGTGGTCAGTCAAAGGCCAAACCCACAATAGGTGAACCTGTTCTTCTGGAAGGACTTAGTGAAGAAAAGATGAAGAGGCTGAACTGCGTAAATATTTCTGACCTCTCTGGCATCCAAACAAACAATGTTTCCTTTTCTTCCCAGACCTGCAATAGCAGCAACCAGTCTGAAAATAGCAGCACAGTGAGCACTCCAAGTCCTGTTATAAAATCACGAAGTCACTATGCAGGAAGGGGGGTGTACGCAGAGGACTTGGATTCTAGCAAGCTCTTGCTGTGGAATGACCTATCTCAGCAAAACCTGAAAAATGACATGAAGTTACAAACGAACCAGATGTTTCAAATACCACCAGGCCATAAACCTGGCACTTTCCCCAAAACACTTACATACAGTTCCCTGTCTCCCGTGGACAATTCTTCCGTGAACTGGAGGACGGGGAGTTTTCATGGGTGCAGAAGGAGCCAGAGCGGAAGCAGTTCCAAGGACTCCAAAGCCCCCAGGAGTCCCCTTTCGTGTGCAGATAACAGGCTCAGTGTATACGACAACATACCCAGTATTGAATTTGATAAGTTGGAGGCAATGGAAGGTGGTGATGATGATGTTTTTTCAGAAATGAACAGTGTTATAGAAGATGTCAATGGTCTCAAAAAGTTGGTTGATCAGTGGACCCAGAAGTTCTCAGATGATGAGGATTCGGGCTCTGCCAGTGACTTCACCTCTTTGTATCCATCCTCACCTAAACAAATCTGTTTTGAAACAGAGGGCTCAGCAGCAGACCTCCCAACCACTGAGGAAGAACTGGGCAAGGAGATCAGTGCTGCAGACCTGGCATACATGACAGAATCTAAAAAGATCAACAGGTCAGCCATCCTTGGGTTTCCCTAGCAGACTGCCCTTGGGAACCTTTCCCCGTTGATTCTCTCCACTCAAAATGTAATTGCTTTTCCAGAACAAAGTCTGCTTAAGCACGTCTGTTCTGGTTAGCAGGGTCTGCACCGCTGGTGCCCGGTACTGCTGGTCTGTAGGCACTCTGGTGTCTACATCTGCTCTGACCTCTGTCGCAAGCAGGGCACTCACAATCTGCATGAGCACTTCGATATTTGGAGTCAGACTTTGTGGTTAGCTTGCTGTATTTCTTGCTGAAACAGTTTGTATTGCTAGAGTACCTCCTGGATGAGAAGGACCTTGTTTAAGCGCAACAAACCACGTGGTGCTTGGGAACTGCAGGTCGTGTAGAGTCCTAGGCACTTCACAGATGCAGGCAGAAAACGAACAGGGACAATGGGAATAGTCCTAAGCTTGAACAACATTTATCCCACAGGCACGGGACGCAACACTGGCCTGCGGAAGAGAGCGTGACCTTGGGAAGCCTTTCCATCCAGGCTGGCAGCCAGTCAGCTGCCCAGCTAGCCCGGACACAAAAGCTGGCTTTGCTGAAACTCACTGCTCTGATGGACAGATACTCCCCGTCCAGCAAGCAGGGCTGGAACTGGTAAGTGGGCTAATGCTAAAGCAATCTGCATTGGAAAGAGAGGATTTGCTGTCAGCCGGTGAGTTTCCTTGTCTGCCTAGATCACGCGTGTCCAAGATGAGGAATTTCATCCTGTTAAACCGCTGGCAGCTTCATGGTTAGTTCAATGGCTCCGGGATTTCCTCTGCTGTGGGCTGCGCTCCTCGCTGGTGGTTAGGTTGTCACTGATTTTAAAGCACGTTACAGGTTTAGATCTGCCCATTTGCAGGACTTTGTCAGAGGTCCTTCACAGAGACTGCAGGACCTGAGGGGAGAGCTGGCTGGGCTGGGAATCCGTCTCTTCGGCACCACATCCCTGCTTGAACTGAAACAATGACAAAGTCACTCCCGGGGCTTGGAAATACCCGTTAGCATCTTGTGATAGGGATCTGCTACTTGAATGCAAAAGGCAGTGAAAAAAGCCTGCGGTGTCCTAAAGGGACGGACCATATTTCACATGAGGATGTGTTATTAAAGCTGATTTCAGCTTTGAAATCAGGGTGTCATTCCTGTAATTGTCCTTAACGATTTTCTCTACATCTCACAATGATATGTGTACAGGTACGTGGCAGAATTTGGGGATGCGGAAGGTCTAATTAAATCCTTTCCAGCGCACCTAATTAACGTAGCAGGCGGAGCTGTGCTGCAGAGCTAACATGTTGGATGTCCTGGGTTTTGTTTTCAGGACTATACCAAAGTTCATTAAAAAAATAAAAGCCTCTGACTACAAGGACAAGCATGTGTTTGGGGTTCCTTTGCTTCTGAACGTCCAGCGAACCAGCCGCCCGCTGCCGAACGGCATACTGCAAGCGCTGGACTACCTAAGAAGCCACTTTCTTGACCAGGTACGAGCTTGAGGCAGCCCAGGGCAGCTCTGTTCCATGGCCAGATCTGCTCCAGGGAGCCAACCTCCGCTTCCTCGCCAAAACTGTCTGCAGTCGGGTCTCGTGGTGCAGGCAGTCAAGCTGTCTTCTCCTGGTGAGGCAGCACTTTGCTTCCTTGGGAAGTGACTCGACCACACGATGTCGTTATTCCCTCTGTGTTCTGCGGCTGCTGGGAGTGCCAGAGCTAACGTGACAATTAATCTTGGTTCAGCTGAAACGTACCACTGAGCAGAGATAAAGCATATTAGAGCAGCGCCCGTAGCATCTTCTGCCGGAGCTCAAATCCGCATTTAACCACTACGCGGAGGTGTGTGCGCGGCAGTGAAAGCGTGTGCTCCATATGCTATTTCTGTAGCACAGGGGGTAGAAATGGGAGACCCCGTGACACGAGATGTTCTTTAAAGAAAGGGCTTTCATTTTCCTGTGCTTTGCAAGTGTAGAGGTGCGCAGTGCTATGCTGCAGCACAAAAATGGGTGCGTCCTGTGACGTTACAGGGCGGTTCGGTGGCACATGCTGGAGCGTGAGCTGTCAGCTTCTTGTGCAGGCAGCATGGTAGCTATTCAGTCGAGATAAGTAAACCAATGAAAGTAAATGCTGGCTCAGTGGCACACGGTGAATCTTTCAGCAGAAGCTTCATGGAAGTCGAGTTCACGGGAAGCTTCTAAATCTAGGTTTTTGTCTGAAACTAGGTTAATATTCATACTAAAAATGAAATAATAATTTCCTTCAGAATTGCAACTGCCCTTTGCGAACCTGGAGACGTGTTAGATGCACCAGACACATCCGATGCTAAACCCGAACCTTGTGGTTCTCCCAGTCTGGGTTGGTTTCTCCAGCATGGGCAGCAGTGTACGTTTGCTGTCGGGTGAACACACATTGGCGCGCTCCAAAGTTAGAGCACAGCCTGCTCAAGCAACCTACAGCTGTCAATAGGAATTATTTTAAAAGTAAAAAAAGGTGAATTTTACAGTAAATAAAAGCAAGCAAACAAACATGAGAACTGGTATGTCTTCCACAGCCGGTTCTGTGGGCATCGGTCATGATTTACCTGGAAGGAAAGTCCGTGCTGCTTCTAAAAATACAAAAATATTTTGATGTTAGATCCCACTACCATGGGATCCTAGCTACCAAAAGGAAAGTGAAGGATCAGCTGTTTGTCAGAGGTTTGATTCCTGGTGAGTCCTCTCTATGTCATTAATATTTTCTTTCACCTGTAGGTTGGCCTGTTCCGAAAATCCGGTGTTAAATCCAGGATTCTGTCTTTGAGAGAAATGAATGAAAGCAACCCGCACAACGTGTGTTACGAAGGGCAGTCGGCGTTTGATGTGGCCGATATGGTGAAGCAGTATTTCCGAGACCTCCCCGAGCCTATATTTACCAGCAGGCTCTGTGAATCCTTCCTCCACATCTACCAATGTAGGTCCCAAAAGCTATAATTTTCCAGTTCCTTGAATATCTTCATAGTCAGCTGTGCAGGGCAGTGGCCAGACTAGGACCAGCGCTGTGTCCCCGTGTAGACAGAGGAGACACGTCGAGAAACTGAATTCTGGCGCTGAATACAGGTTTAAACAGGCTCCATCTCCAGAAATTTGCCCTCAGGGAATTCACTTTCAAAAAGCAGCTGGGTTGAGGGGGAATTCGCTGTGGGGACTTACGATGATGTTGCTACAGGCAGGTTGCTGCTTCTTCCGAGAAAAGGTTTTGAAAGTCAAAGTGTGGGATCTCTGAGCGGCCTGGCTTTCAGCCTGTTTGATGTGACTTTTATTGATCTGAGTACACGAGCTACTGCCGTCCTGTGCACCGTGCAGGTTCGCGAAAGTTTGATTGGGTTTTATTTTTTAACCTGTCAGGCTTTTAGAATCGAGTTATTTCTTTGTTTGATGCAAGTTTTCTTTTCTCCTCCTCAAATCCTTTTTGTGAGGATGTCCGTGATTCCTACGTCCAAGGGATGTGGAACTGGTTTTTTCCATTGATTAGAACTTGGCCACTTTCCACCCCCCGCCTCTTGTTTTGGGGTAGAAACAGCGAACAACTGAATTCTACTCACCCTACTCACCCATTTTGTGCCACGTGTGACTTGAGCAAGTACCCAGATTAAATTACTCTGTCTTTAGGAGATGAGAAATGTGCTGCTTTCACCAAAAAGCATGTTTTGTGTGTGCTCTGCCTGTGTGCGTCTACTTGAAGGGGAAGTGCTCTTCTACCCGTTGTAGTGGTGTAAGGTGGAGAAATCCTGGTGGTCGGGGGGTGAGTGGCAGGGTGAACCATACCGGCTGGCCCTTCGGAGCTGCTTGGGCACACAGGTTCACCGGGCTTCGATGGGAATTAAAAGCTGTTGGCAGAGTATCGTTCTCTGAATTGAGTTACCTGGGAGTATCTGGTCTCTTCATGTCAGAAGCTGAAAGGAAAGGCAGCAGAGTAGTGATCTGCTCCAAAGTATCCTTCCAGAGCAGTGTTTTACAGCTAGACAAGCCCTTGTTTGGGTTGTGACCAGCGCCGGTTCAGGATAAGTTCTTTAGCACGGTGCTCATGATGAATTGCAAGCCAAGCACCAGCATCACGAGGGGTGAATGTGCCTCTTGACAGGTGGTGGGAGAGAACCGCCCTGGTGTGATGTGACTGTGACAACGGCCTTTGCCTCGTCTGGCGTGAGCCGGGGTGGGAGGAAAACAGCTGAACCTACAGCTTCAGTGCCCTGCTCGGGGCTCTGGTGATGGACGCTTCCTCGGCACCTCTCATGCGTTTTTCATCACTTTTTCTGTTTTCAGATGTGCCAAAGGATCAGCAGTTTCAGGCTGTCCAGGCTGCTATTCTCCTCCTCCCAAAGGAGAACCGAGAAGCTTTGAAAATCCTCCTCTTCTTCCTGCGAGACGTGGTGGCTTTTGTTGAGGAGAACCAGATGACCCCAACCAACATCGCCGTCTGTCTGGCACCTTCACTGTTTCACCTCAACACCCTGAGACGGGACAGTTCCTCCTCCTCCACTAGGTATGAGCGCCTTGATGCTGGCATTGCTGCTGTCCGTAGCGTCCTCGGCTGGAACAACGCTTTCTCTAACTGGCCTAGGATCCGTGTCTGCTTTTAACGGCGGAAGTAGTGTGTGCATCTTGGGGTTTGTCTCAGACAGGGTTGCTGAGGTCCCACGGTGATCCAGCAGCTCCCTGCCCAGTGCAGAGAGCAGCGGTGAGGCTCCGTTGGCAGGCTCCTGGCGAGCCCGCGTGCGAGCCAGCTTGCGTCCCCCACCGCTGCAGCACTCGGCTGCCTGGGAGCCCAGCACGTGGCCGCTGGCTGCACCCAGGTGGTGATGGCCGTTGCGAACGCAGCTCCTGCACTGGTGGCCTCTGCCCTGGCACAGCTGTAAGGCCCAGCAGATACCCGGCAGATCGCTGGAGTTGCTGGCACTCGTTCTGCTGGGTGAGCAGGGGATCGTTCCTGCCAAACTGAGCCACAGGGATCCCGTAAATTTATCTTCACAAGTATCTGGGTTGCGTAACATCCCCTGTTTGTACGTGCGGGCAGGAAGGTGCCCCCGGGCCAAAGCAGACAACCTCTGCGAGCATCGTGCCTTATCTGGTCTCCTGAGGCTGGGCTGTTGGCTTCTCTCCGTGCTCCTGCATATGGACAGACACGTATCAGGGCAGAAAAGGAGACCTGGCTGTGATGGAAACATGGTGCACCCAGCAGGGTCCATCGCCTCCCACGGGGACCGCAGGATGAGGCTCCAAGCAGAAGCTGCCAGCTGTGCTGCTGGCGTCTTTCGGGACAGCACAGAGAGGGGGAAGCAAACGCTCAGCACTGCTCTTGCGAATGGCACGAAGCGTCTGGAACCGCCTCGCGCTGCCCAGCTCTGCGCGGGCCGGGGAGCCGGGGGGTCGTGTGAGGGCAGCTGGGATGCGATGGAGCTGCAGCAGCCACGGCTCCTTCCCAGGTCGCGGCTGTGTTCGGGCGCCTGGGAGCCGTCCTTTGAGAGCTGCTGTGCCGCTTTGCTTTACACTAACGTCACGCTGGGAGAGTAGGACCGAAAATAGAAACGGGGTTTTCTCTGTGTTGTCACCGTTCAGAAGCCAGGATGCTTTGAAGCTTCAGCTTTTTTGTAACCGGGCATTAACGCCGTGGTGCAGGGCCCTGACTTCAAAGGGCAGGAGCTGACAGGTCCGACTTCGAGGAGCGGCGCTGAGGACGCTTGTCTTCCACCTGATTTCCAAGCCACTTGGCAGGAATGCACACAGATAAAAGTGTCGGACCAGGATTAATGATGTCATGTAATGATGATGAATTAAAAGAGGGGACTGTTTTTGAAAGGCGTTTGGGGGCTGAAGGATTTAAAAGGCTCTACACAGTGTTTAAGGAGTTTGGTATTTGAAGGCTGCACACGAATCAGTTTGGGGTCACTGCTGTCCTGGCCAAGTGCGTGACGATGCGTTTGGGGAATATAAAGCCTTGGCTTGCCTTTCTCGGGCATCTCAGGGTACACCAAGAGGAGTGTGGCCAGCAGGTCAAGGGAGGTTCTCCTTCCCCTCTACTCTGCCCTAGTGAGGCCCCATCTGTAGTACTCTGTCCAGTTCTGGGCTCCCCAGCTCAAGAAAGATGAAGAGCTACTGGAGAGAGTCCAGCGGA
>Ga0181612_151379_pt1 | contig 20606 bp, 16 predicted proteins | sample HoacroProtozoa21_FD_119630 | JGI IMG/M metagenome (GOLD analysis project Ga0181612, IMG submission 119630) | Hoatzin crop microbial communities from Cojedes, Venezuel. Combined Assembly of Gp0051906, Gp0051904, Gp0051908
AAAGACTCACAGAATGGTAGGGGTTGGAAGGGACCTCTGTGGATCATCTGGTCCACCCGCCCCTGGCAAAGCAGGGTCACCTACAGCAGGCTGCACAGGACCTTGTCCAGGCGGGGATTGAATATCTCCAGAGAAGGAGAATCCACAACCTCCCTGGGCAGCCTGTTCCAGTGCTCTGTCACCCTCAGAGTGAAAAAGTTCTTCCTCGTGTTCGGACGGAACTTCCTGTGCTTCGTTTTCTGCCCATTGCCCCCTGTCCTGTCGCTGGGCACCACTGAAAAGAGTCTGGCCCCATCCTCCTGCCACCCCCCCTTGAGATATTTATAAGCGTTTATAAGGTCCCCTCTCAGTCTTCTCTTCTTCAGCCTGAACAAGCCCAGCTCCCTCAGCCTTTCGTCATAGGAGAGATGCTCCAGTCCCCTCATCATCCTCATAGCCCCCCACTGGACTCTCTCCAATAGTTCCTCATCTTTCTTGAACTGGGGAGCCCAGAACTGGACGCAGTATGTCAGTGCTGCCATCTCAGGCTAACACTGAGCTGGAAGCCAGGTGCAGATATCCTACTGGAAAGCTAAGATAGTAGTCCATTTTTAAGTAATGTAGGTCAAACATTACATCTGTCATTATTTTTGTGTGATAAGAAATTATTCCTGGGCCAAGACATCATCCTGCGTATCCTAAACTTCCCACTACATAATTTTAGGCAAGGGAAAAGCTATGAAAGAGGAAACTTGTTTGGGGTGGGCTGATTTAACACAGCACAGCAGTCTGAAGTCTCTGAGAATGCAGAATATTACAGCGGTCCAGAAAGACCGAGTTATAGACCATGACAAGCAAAACAGGGAACGTTATTCATAAAATAGCTGTTCACAGGGATCTAGAAGTTCATCTCTTAGATACAACCTCCACCTATAGTTTCCTAAATGCAGATACACATACACAAGTACTGCGAAAAAGAAGGTACAGTCATCAGCATGGAAATCCAAGTATCTAAACCTCCCACCTCCTTCAGATACCACTGGGACATATTTGTAATGCCATATGTTACGACACACCAACGCACACCAGTCTGTTTCAACTACTGTGTGTACGTATTCACACATAGAGAAACACACAAAATATTGAGAGTTCTGTGGCTCTGGGGAATTTCACAAATTTTCAACACAAAAAATCCTTCTGATGTCATTTTTCTAAAACAAAATGGACTTGTTTTCCTTGCCTTCAAACCTTGTAAAATTTTAACCCCAGACACCCATGTTAGAAAACAAAGAACAGAACACAGTCCTTCAGCTTGCACAAACACCTTGCATGCATAAGCGTCAAACATATAATTGAATCACCGAAGAAAATTGCTACTTTCTCAGTCATTAAAGTTGTGTAAAAGCGTGTGTTAACGTCAGCACTTACATTAACAAGTCTAGCAGAAGATTATGCTGTTTACATACATTATCTAAACTGGTTTAAACATTCTCTTTCTGCAAATTCACAGAGCAAAATATACCCGACAGTTACCAATCATGTGCAACTCTGTGAAAAACACAACTACACACAATATAAACTTCATTGTCCCCCAGGCGCTGCAGTTAACTCCATCCCTTTCTTGCTTTGTGAGTCACACTGATACCCCCAGCTACCATTTGAACATCGCCACGCAAGAGCAGCACTCTAGATGCGATAAACCTTATCATACGGAAATCTGACTGCACAAGAGAAGGAAAAATGTTTCCTGCCTAACTCCATCAAATGTCTCGCTTGCAGCTTGCTACATTTGGCTAACCTCCTCCTGAGATCACTTCCGAACTGGTCACGTTTGTCAAAAATCTGCCATGACCATCCTCTCTGCTCTCTGCAAGGTTGCTCTGTCGGTTCAACTGCAAGGAACAACTGTGAGTGGACTGAAGATGAGTGGTGCAACCAGTTCAAATGCCTAGGGTTCCACCTGTAAGCAGCCAGCCCCACAAGTCTCAAAAAAAGGTGCAAGCGATAAAGGTAGGCAGTCACCTTTTACCTTAAATTGCCTGTTGTGAGGAAAAGAGCAGGAGACCGCCTAAGCCCGCTCTGAGTCAACAGATCAGTGCTCTTAACTCACATGGGCTTGTTGCAAACCCCCACCCTGCGTTTCCAGCAACCTGAGCATGCTACCAGCAAAAAAGACTGCATTGGTTAAAGACGTTGAGCAAGCAACTTGCCGCTGTGAAAGACTCCACCGAAGAAATGTGTCCCCCTCCTCTCTTGGCACTCTGCAGGGAAGAGTGAACTTTTGTCTCCCTTCTTCCCTACCCTAAAAGTCCCAATCTTGTCGCACGACTGAGCAGATATGACTGAATTGGCTCTGATGGTGGGTTTTAGTTGCCCTGCAATATTTAAGCTCCGAGCCAGACGGCTTTATGAAGTGAGTGACAGTTAGTGACGTGGGGAACAATAGGGAGAAAAAAATAGAGAAAGAGAGGCAGAAACACAGAGAGGAGAATCCACTGAATGTGAAAAAGCAGATCGGGGAGGCAGTGAAAACCTAATACACGCATAAATGGGAGTTTGCACAGTTAAGCAGGGTCTGAAGCATCTCTGCAGTCCTGCCATGGTTCAGCACAGCCCTGTGTGTGTCCCTACTCACGAGTCTTTAGGTGGTGTGGTGTAACAGGTGAAAAGGGAGTGCCAACATCGCTGATGGTGGCAGATCTAATTGAATTAATTTGTTACCCTACAGCCAGCTCTGACAGCCAAGTCACGTTGCTTATTTCCAGCACAGGCGGTCACTGAGATACTGGACCTGTACTTGGTAGTATCAGATTCTTTGGACTGCCCTTTAACATCTTTTATCAAGAAGAAGCAGCAATATGGGAAAATTAGATCATCAGTCAGCATTAATCAAAGTTGAGAAATACCAATTTTACAATCTTGCCTTTCAGTGTCTTAGTTCCGCTTAGTTTTTCCTCCAAACGCATCTCGCAAATGCACATGCATCAAAAATGTCTAAAACAAACTGTTTTGTTAAGGAGCATAGCTGAATTCCAGCAGCCCAGCAAACAGGAATGTTACCCCAGGCGCACTTGCCTACCCCTAGCCGTCTGCAAAAACACTGGAGAGCCTGCAGAGGAGAAAAATCACGGCCTCAGTAATGTGTCCACAAGTATGACTGACTGCCCTACGAGTTTTAGTTCTGAGCCAAAGGATATAGCTTTATTCTGAGGTGCTGTTTTTGTAGTCTTTCTGTATGAATTGCTCAGAATGCGTTCTTGGTGCTCATCTCTGAAGAAAAAGAGGATTACTGGAAGCAAGATCTGCTAAGCAATGATGTAGATACCAGGCTCATAAAGTGATGAAGCAGCAAGTAGCTCTCCTCTCTCTTTATGCAGGCTCAATACCGAATTTAATTCCCCAGAATGGCACTGGGAGATGCTCTGTCTCTAGAAGAGCTGTCATTTGAATGAGACATTATAACATGAGGGCCACAAAATTTTGTATCTTCAAACCAATGGTTTCAGGCCTCTCTTCAGTCTTTCTGGGCATTTGTACCCACCTAAGTTCCGAGCCTAATTTCAGCAGTTGTCTTCCCAAACAGCTTTTAAGTTGAGTTGCATAGCCCCAAAGTCCAAAGCAGAACTGAAGGCAGAGATGATGGTTTGAAACTGGATTTCAAAAGAGCTAAAGGATAAGTGAGAGATGGAAAACAATCACGTTTGGCAAGAGGGACCAGCTTGGAGACACAAAAGAAAAATCAAGCTTTATACTTGCATTTGGAATGAAGGTCATATTCTGAACACCTTAATAAATCACTTTCTTACTGGAGAGGTAGCATAAGTCTATACATAGCATTTTTCAGCCTGTGCTACATAAAGCATGGAAATAGTCTTCCTGGAGAGAGGACACGCAGAGAAGAAGATAAAAGTCCCAAGAACATGAAGTGAATAAGAACAGGCACAGTTTGATCAACAAGAGGAATAAGGACGGCAAGGAAGAGGAAGGAATACCTTTGTTGCTTTGTTTTGCTATATGCCACTGAGATAAACTAGGATTAATACATGAGTGACTGGTCATCACTGCCACCCTCATCCGCTCTCTGGGAAGCTGTAAGAGAGGGACAACCGAAGGATACACCAGCAGCTAACACCTGTAAAGAGTGCCTGCAAGCTGCTGTATCACGGAGGCCAGACAGTTCAGGTGTTAAATTGCCCTTCCCTTTTCAGACTGAAATCATCTTTCTGGAAAACTCAGCTCTGTCTGAATGTGCATATCCCTTTCTGGGCCTTATCTCTCGAACAAAGTGAGCCAAAACCCATATCTGGTATGTAACTACATGGCTGTAGTCCATCTCTAAATTACATCCAGCTACTGTCAGAGACGTTTCCCCTTAACCGTCTGTCTGCCACTTGCAAACACTATCCAAATACCAAACGCTGTCTGGCAAGTTGCAGAACAGTTTGCAAGATGTGGCTGATGCAGAAATTATATTCAAGTCACTGATCATTGGGTATATGCTACCTTCAGCTGAATGATCAGGGTGACTTTCTTTGCTATCACTAGGGTGCAGAGCCTTTAACGTGGGGCACGCTGAGTTTGCTGGACATTTCTGGTTTGGGGAAAACCACACAGTCCCTTTAACTGGACTCTAAAAAGGCACCACTGAGCTCTCAGTCAGTTTCTCCAGCTCACTAGGGCCTCCTCCCCCTGCAGGCGTGCAGAAAGTAGCCTAAATGAAGATGAAGATGGCCAGTGAGGAATCCCTCTTGTATTTAGGCTACACAGGGAAGTGTTTGGTGGGGATGAAGAGGAGAGGGCAGGGCAAGAGCAAGAAGGGGACTCGATTCTCTCAGGCATCAGGGTAATGCTGGAAGTCAGGGCTGCCTTTGTGATATGAAAGCAATGGCTGTGAAAGAAAGGAGTGGAAACCATAAAACCAAAGGTCTAGAAGACAACGTGACACACAGCATGCGACATTCGCTGAGTCTGCAAAAGAACTGCAGCACTGACAGTGCAGACTGATAATGGCCAACACTTCCAACCTGTGTACCTGGCCCAGCATTTATGGTCTCATTAGGCAACCTGCAGAAGTGCTGACTGCTTCCACCTCCCAAAAGCAGTGCTAGAAGTAGTAGCAGCTAATGAGAGTAACACTGTTAATCACAGCGACTTTTTCTTGCCTTTAGGACTTTTCTTGCCTTCAAAAAGCCATGGACATCTCCTGCTCTTTTAAAATGTTGTTTTCTTTGGAAAGCGGTTTGCTTCGTTGCTGACTTCTCATCCTTTAGCTGCTTGGAGGCTGGTGATTGAGCTCCTGTCTCTGGCACCACTGAGACTGTAAAGTCTCCACCCACTGCAACTCAGCCTTTTACTCTGAGACTACGAGGTCACTTTGGGAATGTGGGATTCTTCATTCCAAATGGATTTCCAACACAGACATGATGTCAGGACAAGGCAGGGCCATGCTATTGAACAGCTCTGCTCATGCATGATAGCAGATTGTGCAATTATATAGTGCACAACCCTGGATAACGATACCTCTCCCTCAAACAAAGTTATCTTCTCCTGATCTGCTTAGCTAGAAAGTGGCACATGCTTCCTGTTCTTCTGCTGAACACACAAACCTTTGGCTCATGGCTGAAGCCAAACGCTGATCTATTCAGCCTCCCTACAAGAAGCCGGGAGCTGTACCCAACACCTGTGTTTGCTAGACACTACCCAAGTGAGCGGACACCTGCTTTCTAATAGGTGTCTTTGCCATCCTAAAGCCAAGACAAACTCTCAGTTTGATGACCAGGACCAGAGCCTCCCAGATTTCATCTTCTCCCTGCCACCCACTGGCCTCCGAGCTCACTTAGATGTAGCTAGCCCTGACCGTATCTTAACGGCAGAACTTGCCATGTCCCTGCTAGACTGGTAGATGTCACTGTCCACATTGTAAGGGCAGAGGTCTGAGATTTTTCCAGGACTCTCTTCAGAGCCCTTCAGGCACTGGGGGATATAAATTGCTGGGTAATATATTTTGCCAGGGAACTGCAAACAAACGATAAAAGAAAAGAGAGGGAGGAAGACATGAAGCATCAAGAAGGAGGGAAGTCAGGGGAGTATGTAAGTAACAGGAAGGTTTGGGCAAGAACACAGGAGAGATGAAGGCAGTGTTGGATTATGCTGAGCTTCAAGTGGAGGATAAATACTTATGGGAAACATTTTTAATTTGAGGGAGGAACAAAACTAGACAATGAATAAAGATAAGCAGGGCAAAAGTAGTATGTCTTTCAATACCTGCTTAACTTAAATGCAGTTCTTCTCTGTAAATTACTGTTATAAGAGGACCTGGGGAATTACAGGCCAGTCAGTCTAACCATGATACCTGGAAAGATACTGGAACCAATTATGAAACAATCAATTTATAAGTAGCTAAAGGACAATAAGGTGATAAGAAACAACCAGCAGGGAATTTTGAAGAACAAATCCTGTCAAATCAGGCTAATTTCCTTCTTTGACTAACAGGCCTGATAGATGAGGAGGAAATGGTAGATATGAAATACCTTAACTTTAGTGAGCATTTAGAAAATATCTAGATCGCAGGCTCCCAGAGCAGCCAGCAAAGACGCCACGCAGAGGCTACACAGGTTGAAGTACCATAATGAAGGCTAATTATCAGGGCTTCACTTTTCCAGCTGGGAGGATCATATCCCTGAAGTTCTGCCTCCAGGGCTGCTCAGTATGTCCTTTCGTGTTTTGGACAGCAGAGCAGAGGACAAAACCAAGAGGATGCCAGCTGGGCAGGGGGGGCCTGAGTCCCTGCCGAAGGCAGGAGGTCTGTGGCGGTGGGAGCTTGAGAGGAACGTGAGAAACTGGAGAGATGGGCTGCCTCTGCAGAGGTGACTGCACCAAGGTACAGTTTGGAAGAGGTGACTGCACAGACACCAAATGCGCTGGTCCAGACAAGGTCGTAACCATTTCGGCAGCAGCACACTGAAGAAAAACCTGGCATGGGACTAAACATGAGTCTGTTAAGTGAGATCCCCTCAGAAAAAGACAGTTCTCCTTCTGAGATACTTTAAGGGGAGTTTTGTGTATAAGGCAAAGGAAGCAATTATTTTGTGCATTTACTCGATACTGCTGAGATCTCAGCAGGAACAGTGTGTCCGGTTCCAGGCACTACATTTTACAGGGGATGTAGACAAACTGGAGAGAGTCCAAAAAAGAACAACAAAATGATAAGAGATGCGAAAAACCATGACTTATAAGGAATGGATAAAATAACTGAGTTTGTTTTCTCTAGGAAAAGAACAACAGGAGGGTAGGCATGATAACAGTCTTCCAGCACATAAACATTTGTTATAATGAGTGGAGAGACTAAGCAGTTGTCCTCTACATTCACCAGAAGTAGAAGAAGAAATAATCAGCTTAATTTGCAATAAAAATGATATAGCTAAACATTAGAAAAACACTTTGCAATGGTAAGAATAGCAAAGCACTGCTGCACACTGCCTGGGGAGGCTCTAGAGTCACAGGAGGTTTTTATGAAGAGGTAAACAAACATCTGTTAAGGGTGATCTCACCTCATAAGTTGGAAAACAATCAGAGGGGTAAGAGAGGCTTTCTGAGGTCCTTAGCTCTACAGTTTTATGTAGGGCCAAAGGCCTAGAGAAATCTCGAAGATATATTTTCAGTTTAAAAAAAAAAAATGTATCTTGCCACCAACCCTCAAAACTCAGCCTGGACATCCCAGGTTGTCTACACCACCCAGTGCAATGCCGAGCTGGGGAGGTACCAGCTCAGGTCAGCAAAGCATTCCACTTCTGTTAATTATCTCCTCTGGAGTGGGGCTAATTAGCTGGGGCAGCGTGAAGCACACCGGTGCTATGCTGCTTCCCATGGTGATGCAAGCTTGGCCCATGCTACCAGAGGTATCTCCACACCACCCTTCAAGGAGGGAAGCTTTGGGAGGGTCACTGCTTTGTTCTTTGACTTCAGTGATGGCTTTGAACATGCTGCGGATTTAGAGGTCTTTTTCTCACCATAACCACATTTCCACCAGTTTGTTCTCTTACAGTAGTAAGGTTAAACACCATAGCTTATTTAGAGTGTTTCATCTGGACATTGGTGCTAAACAACAAAAATAGGGTGCGAGCGACCCATGGCACCTCCAGCAAGAACCTCTTTTCCCGCTCCGTTCAGTGCTGACCTTTTCCAGAGATGCTGATCTTCTCCGAGGGCAGGAGAAGTGAAGAGCCGCCCACCTTGCCCCAGTGCAATTGCTGGAGCAGCATCAGCAAAGCAGGAACGGGGAGCAGCCTGTGCCCTGCGGCCTCGGGACTCCTGCAGCCTCAGCCACTAGCAGGCGGTGTCTTCTCATCCACGCATGGCCGGTTGTCTTCTCATCCACGCATGGCTGGTGTCTTCTCATCCCCTTGGTGTCTTCTCATCCCCACATAGTCAGTGTCTTCTCATCCCCGCATAGTCAGTGTCTTCTCATCCATGCGCGGCCAGTGTCTTCTCATCCGTGTGCAGTACAGCACAAGGGGAGACCAAGGGGTGCTCTGAACGAGGAAGGAGAGGGCACGGCATGCCTGTTGCGCTGTGTCTGCATACCCTGCCTTCCTCTTCCCTCATCCCTCAAGCTCTTTCTGCAGGTACAAATCTCAGGTGAAGCAAGCACAGGAAAGCTGCAGTAAGGCAGTAACGCCTATAGTGAATATGATTTTTCTATAGCGCCTGTACAATGGTTAAATAGATGGAGTTAAACTGACATGAAGACCACTTTTATCTCGTTGATTTTGCCTATAGAATCAGTGTAAATTTTGTTGACAAAGCACTCTTTTTGCAAGTGTAATCTGTATTTTCACTTGAATCTGCATCCCTTTTCCAGCAAATATTTCTCATGTGTACCAGCTGACCTGCATGATTCTCCCATTAATAACAGCATGGTTAATAATCAAAACCACTATACTTACAAAGAACATGTAAGGCAAAGGAGATGAACTCGCACACGTCAAAGGTAGGTGCTGTGGCACTGCAGCAGCAGCGCAAACAGGGCTAGGAAGAGAAGAATACTCTTTTAGACACATAATTTCATGGACTGGCATGATTTTGCTTAAAACTTGACCAGGCTGTTTCTAGAAATGCAGACCTTCACAACAGTGTCCTGGTTAGAAATTCTAAGTTCTCATGCCAGCGCAGGTGCTATTTCTGAAGAGGTGCACTGGGAAAGGGCCCAGAGCTTGGAGGCAAGGTATAGCACATGCTTTATGGAGCCATCATATACAAAACGCCTTTCCTAGGTCCCCATAGACCCTCCTCTTACCTCTCCCTTTCTCTGCTCCCTGCCTAGAACCTACTGCCTCGTCGGACGTGGAGGTGGAGCATATCAGCTGAAGGACATCACTGAGAAGATCTGAGAATACAGGCACGCTGCATACTTTGGTGGCCCGTGGACGCAAATTTCTCTCTGCGTATATTCTAGATTATGGGCCCTCCACCACTATTGAGATCCTCCTCAGAGAAACAGATTAACTGCTATCAGGAGTTGTGAGGTATCAGACCAGTTAGGGAACATGTTGCTTACAGCCAGTCTGGACTATGTGAAGTGGATCCAGGGAAAGCAATGACAAGCACCTGATAATGCTTCTGGTAATAATTAATTGCTCCAGGCTTGCCAGTAAACGAAAGGCTAATAATATGTCTCAGCCTCTTGAGGGGTTCTCCATATGTTTGTTCTACCAAGACATTTTGTGCAATCTCTTCACATCCTCAGGCACAAGGAGCTGGAAAGGACAAAGCTTCTGAAAGATCTGAACACAAGCGGGTATGTCGGGAAATGTCCCGTGTTACCTCACTGTCCATGACATTTGTTGCCTTCCAGTTTCTGATGGGGGCTCATTCCCTACTCCTTTCTCCCTGCTTCTCGGTTCTTCTGACACCACCAAGGCCTGCCTTGCTGAGTGGCAGGCTCAGGGCTCTCAGAAGTGTTGTCACCACCCACTCTCCACCTTTATCTCCCTGCCTTCATTTCCACACCACAGAATGACGTGGTGGAGGTGCGCTGTGGATACAAGGTGTGGAGGTGGCCCAGGAGAGCTCATAAGCAGTACAGGGGAGTGATGTGGATGCCAAAACAGGCCATTTTCTGTTCTTCCAGTCCCGAGAGATGTGCGTACCTGCCACGCACTTTGGCTGACCTCAGTTTCCCATTTCCCACAGCAGAGCATGTTCCCAGCCTCTCTGGGGAGGCCATCCATGGGGACGGTTCCTGTTTCCCTGCCCTTTCAGTCATTTGCCTTCCTGAGCCAGATATGATTGTTTCTTTGGGCACAGTGTAAAGATGCCAGCAAGGAACGGAAGCCTCTCATGCCTCAGCAATTTATTAAGAAGAAAAGGAGGTTATTGAACTTGGAAGCTGTTGAGTCAGTCGTTCTCTTTTCCTCATCAAGAAGATAACCCGTCCATAGATAAATCATCCATCCAAAGGTCTTCGGCATTTCCTGAGACAACCTGGCCTCAAGCTAATAAACAGCTGGGTGGAAGGAGGCAGGGATTATCTACGTACAGACCTGCCAGAAAACATAGGTGGTAGGGCTGAAGGGCTTCCAGTTTGGAGAGACCTGTTGGGCTTTTTTTCTTCATTATTTCCAGCGAACTTCAGTCCTTTGAAGTCCTGTTAACTGCTCAGTGAATGTGATATTCTTAACAGCAATATGGTTTAAAGCATTATCAGGATCCCTGTAAGAGAAGCGTTAAGACTCTTTGGGGATCCCCTGTCCTGGGTCAGACCTGGCAAAACTTTCAGCAGCTGCTTCTGTGGCAAGTCCCACCTTGGCATAGCAACTGTCGATTACTCTTCCACATGCCCTGCACTACAAGGCCTCATTCTTGTCTGTCTGATAAATACCCTCATAATGAACACAGCTATTACTACAGATGGTTTCTCAGCCAAATACAAGCAGGTATTTTAATAGTCTGTGCCTCTCCAGTCCCTGAAGCTCTGAACCGAGGATATGAACTCTAATATTTCTGTTGGCCACCCTGCTTTGGCCCAGAGTGCAGCAGGTTTTGTGCTTTTCTAATCCCTCCGCTGCGTATCAGCTCCACTGCCCAGTGCTGGGTGTATTCAGCTGCAGCCCTGGCTCTTCCTTTCAAAAGCGTGCCCTCCTTTACAGAAGCACAATATAGAAGTCAGGTCCATTCTAATACATCCCTTTTAGCTGTACACAGTTGGGGCATCCCTTTCCATTTTATATTCATTAAAGCTTTACCTGCCCAGGAGACTACAGCTGTAAGACATTGGAAAAGATGCTGGGATGGTTTGTATGACTGAATGTTAAAATCAATGGCTATAGCCCTAAGAAAGACTGAGTGGACAGGAGTGGGGCAAAAAGAAAAGATATTATCTGCTCACTTGTGTCTAATCTTGAACAGTAATTTCCTAGTTAACAATATTCAGTATTTGTGAGTCGGTGTTCTACTGACTGGATTGATGGTTTGGGTCTGTGACAGATAACCGAGCAACACTGGAATATGGGAGCACTGGTTATTCGAGCGCTAGCCAAAGGAAAAATAAACAGAAGTTATGGCTTAGTTTAACACATGCTGTTGTTGCTGACTCAAAAACAGCCTTGGGGACTTTAAAATGTTCTTAACAGCTTCCTCATTTTGCAAATCTTAAATCCAAAATGAAAAAAAACCTGTATTTCACCTCATCTCGATGGGTAAAGTGATGGTAGAAACAAGAGGCTGGTAGCAGGTTTACTGATCCCCAGTTAACTGTACTGTTACAGCAGAAGAAGGTCCAAAGTGGTAATGCAATGCTTTGAAAGACATAATGCTATAAAAGGTCCTGTTTCCCAGCCCTGAGTAGAATTCTGGGCTAAGTAAAAGATTTAAATACGAAAATATAAATAATCATTGAGAACTGCTAAAAAAATTTTTACTAGGCACCAAAAATACCCAACTCCCCAGCAGAGAAAGAATAGCGTAATTGAAAAAACACAACCGGATTTAAAATGGAAATGGGGGTGGCTTCAAGTAAGTTAAAAATATGTAGTAAATAGTAAGAGAGAAGCTGAATATAAATTAGAAGACAGGAATTATAAAAAAATTATGATGGAAGTGAAAGGGGAAAAAAAACCTGATAAAGCTATTTTTTTAAAAAATAAAGAATAAAATGAGTCCTAATCATGGTATTGATCTGTTATCGGATGGAAATGTTAGATTATTCAATAGTAATGCAGACAAGAAAAATTAAATCAATAAATACTTCTATCCTACTGCTGGGAAAAAAGAAAGCAGATGATGAAGACATTGTTGATGACATCTCTATTCTTGTAGTATCTCAGAGGAATTAAATACCACCTACAAAAATCAGGCATTTAAAATCAGCAGGACTGGATACATGCCACTGAAACTTTCTTGTTTTGTTTTGTTTTGTGTTTTGGGGTGTTTTTTGTTTTTTTTTTAATAAGCTGCACAGGATGTCTCTGCACTATTTATGTTGATTTTCTGTACTTCTTGGTGCAATGGGTAAGTCCTGGAGCAGAAGAAGAAAACTCATAGTCTGGCCTTTTTTTAAAGGCTATGTAGAAGGGCATAATTATTTTATAATTGTCTCATAACTGTAATTACTCCCAGGTAACTACAGACCTGTGATAGGATCTCAGTCCTGAACTAAATAATGAAGTGGCTAACACAGAACACGGGGAATAAAAGGAGGGAAATACAACTAGGGGCAATCAACATGGGTTTATAGAAAATTCACCCCATTGAACTGTGTTAATAATTTTTCTCTGAGGAAGCTGCACATACTGTTGTTAAATATAACAAAGCTGGTACAATATACTTAAGATCCTGGAAGGCAGTTTCCCTCTGTTACATAGGAATTTGATTAAAGAACTTGCTTGACATAAAAATAAGATAGCAGTCATTAAACAGACTATAAATGACCTATCAGACTATTCCCAAAATACAAGTGAGACCCAGAAGTGATTGTTCTGTTTATAGCATGTTTGTACCAAGATCCTGGAGGGTGCTTGGCGCCACGATATTTTTAGTCAATAACCTGCAAGAAGACATCAAACGTTTGGCAGAGGTCACGAAGTCCAGGAGAGGGATGAATCGTGAAAAAGTGGACCGCTGATCTAGAGCACCCCTGATGGCGCAGTGAGTTGGGCACAGCCAGAGAGGTTTGCTTTAGCACAAGGAAGGTCAGGTCTTGCACATCCACAGGACCAGCTGTAGCTCTGCTGCAGGGAAGTTTGTCCTGGGAAGCAGTGGCTCTGTGGAGGACTCCAACTTCAGGGTAGCTGAGGAGCTGCATACGAGCTCGCAGTGCAACATTGTGGTTGACAGGGCTAATGTGATCCTCAGATGTACAAGCAGAGGTGAGGTCTGTACATCTATCACCTCAGTCCTGCCTGGTTTATTCTCCAATTTTCGTGACAGTCCTCTGCTATCTAAATCTCCCCATTATGTGTTCTCCATCACCCCTAATTCAGCAAATTAGAAAAAGAGTACTTATTTTCTGGTTCAAAAGTCAGCTTGCTTTAATGACTACCTGCCAGCTTGAATGAAGAAGGTAGCCCCCAGGACTGTCTTCTCACCTTGTACCAACCGTATGAGATCTTAGATCTACACGTGGGCTGCTAGTATGTAATTTTAAGGGCTTAAATCTGCTTATCTCTAGTCCAGCTCCCAAAAATAATTCATGACCTATGAGGTAGCCCAGAAAGCAGTGTCACAAGTGGTGATGTACAGCATCATCCTGAGAATTCTTGCTCAAGCATTTCAAAAGCTGATACCATCTATGAGTAACATCTCATCTCTCAGTCCTGGAAAGATAGCGCCTGTCTTTGTTATCCATATAAGGGAAGCGGTTTGAAGGACCATGTGAGAAGCAAATGTGAAGCAAGAAGACTAGAATTGCAGCAAAGCAGAATAAGAATAGCAAAGAACACTCAGCAGAAAACAAAGCGATAGAGACACTGCCAGAGCACAATCCACATGTTGCTCACAGACAACTTGAACGTAGATCCTGCCTCCTTCAAGCTTGGTACAGACGGTGTCCCACAAAGCACCTAAGTGCATTTGTATCAAAGGGTCTCACGCGTCAGCACCTGAGCTGCTATAGCACTCATACCTCTCCAGCACGAGGGTGCCAGCAGCCTCCTGTTTGTTACTGTACTGGCTCAACTCTATTTATTGGAGTACAAACGCCAGTCCTGGCGATCTGTCAGTGAAGCTACGAAGACTTACGAACAACCAGCCACCAATCACGTACCCAGAACAGACCCAAAAAAATACAGAGACTCCTGCAAATTCCTTGGATGCTATTTGCTGTATACATTGTCATGCCTGTCAAAAGCCACGTGACTGTCCTACAAGTAGATTTTAATTTAGCTGGGAAATGACACTTGTATTAACGGGTCTGCCTGATGCCAAAGACTTTAGTCACTGATAAACCTCCGGTGCCAAAGGTTGGAATCACTTAATTTCCTGCAAACTAGTCCCATGCCATTACAGTCTTTGAATGTATTGGCTGTCCTGCCAAAGCACGGAAAACCTGGAACTGTCCTAGAAAACATGTGTCCTGAGAAAAGAACAGGCTGCCAAGGAATTAAGGAAAGGGTACTGTTTCTGACCTTCTTTTCAAGAAAGGATGCCTGGGCTTGTGTGGGCAAAAAGGCAAGTAAGGGGCAATAAAAGTCTTATTCATGGAACAACAGAACAAAATAAATAATGTAGTCTTTCTGCTAGTGCAGGGAGGAGGACAGGCTCAAGCTGGGACTTCTGGAGGCAGCACTTAACCTAGCTTGCTTCCCTTATGAAGAAGGTAAAACTTCTGTAGACTGCCATGGAAGGAGAGCTGTGAAAATGCCAAGTGCTTCTGATGATCCAGGCCTGACTCTCCCTTTTAGGCAGGATATTTAACAGAGACAAAAGTAAAGATGGTTGTACGCAGACCACGCATCCCTGACCCGTGGAAAGCACTGCCACATACTGGGTCTGAGACCCGAAGGACTGCGTTTATCCAAGAGTACTCATGGTTTCAACGGCTATGTGTGTGTTACAGTGAGGGGAACGGGCTTTTTGGGAAGGATTTCTATCCAAGCAACAAAGTCTTCATGCAGCAGGGTCCGAGTGTTCCTTTTCAGTCATTAACTCAGCTGTTTTGCACAGCAATAAATCATAGATAAGGAAGCAGCGGAGAGCAGCGCAGATTGCCAGAGAGGGGTGGGGTAGAGCAGAGGTCTCCACTTCAATTCCTGCCAAAACCCTTTACTTTTCCTCCCCACAACTGGATGTCCACCTCGGTGGCACAGGTCATCCATGAGCAAAAGCAGTCCCAATATCACTGGAGACACACCCAGGCAATGGGGTTATGGCATGTTTCTGGTGAGAGCCATCAAAGCCAAGAGCTGTAAGGACTGGAGAAAGTCTCCTGGGGCCCGGCTGTGCGAGCACAGCCGTCCCAACCATGTGCTGGCTTGCAGTGATAACATTGTGTGCTGAGGTTGGCACGCAGTCCAGGTGAAATCACCAAAGGAAAAGCTTCCCACCCCACACAGCCTTGGCGGTCACATCCACAGCTCCTCGCCCGCTCACCGGCCCTCACCACGCTCCACCCAGCCAGCCCTCCTGCACCGAAAGAACATGCTGCCCTGCCTGGCTTTCTTCCACTGTGTCGGGGTAGGGCTGGCTCACGGGCGGCCATTGTGTCTCCTAGGAAGTACTGTTACAGCACGTACCTGCTCACGCCGGCGGTGCGCGAAGGCTCAGAGCCTCTGCTGGCACGTATTCGTATTGCCCCAGCCTCCATCTGCGGCAGCGCCCATCTTCCCAGCGCCGTTCTCGGAGGTTTCTGACAGCTACGTTGCCCCACTGACTCTTCCACATGCACACTCTTGGCCTCTGCCAAAGTTTAAGTCTGTGAGGAAGAAGGTAAGAAATTAAGCAAAACCCTGGCATCATGGGAATACAGATTTCCACAAAAAAATTGAAGTGTTCATGGCGGAGGGGAGGGAAAGAACTCATTCTTGTACGGCTCAGAAATATAGGAGAATAACTGTTTGAGGTTTAAAGTTTGAAATATACGGTGAAGCAGTAGATGATGGTATGCAAAGGAATGCCTTGGCTTGGCTGGAGCAGAATTAAAGCAGCACTGATAAATGATGATTAATACCTCATACCATTGAGCACCTCAGTGGACCCGAATGAAGTCTCATTTACTTTTGGATATCACTGCAGCATAATCCAATAAAAACATGAAGCAAACACTCTGAGCTCAGGTGAGAGGCCTGCATCTTCTCCCAGTGTAGACGGTGCCTGGTTGCTCCCGCTGGGGACTCTGACTTCTCCCACCCTGTACAATCAGACAGCTGGACCCACGGGTGCCACCACAGACAATGGAACAGTGCTCGGGAACAAGGGACCAGTGGCAGGGCGGGGGTGGTGGCAGCTCCTCTTTGAAACACCTCCACCATCCTCAGTTGTCTTTCAGTGGTGGAGGTGGCTGCCAATGTCATGGAGTGGGAACAGGGTAGATGTTACATGGGAAACAGGAATGAAGGGGGAGCAATGCTGCTGACTGGAGCTGCCAACAGTGGGCAACCTCTGACTGCAATGCCGGAAAAAAACACTGATCATCTCCACCCACACCTGTGAAAACCTGGGTCAGAAGACTTGGCAGAAATCCTTCCCGTCTCTGCAAGAGTCTACTGTCTGACAAGAATCCAGCCACAGTTTAAAAGCCTCCTGAGAAGGATCCTCCACAAGCCTCCGTGAGTTTCTCTAGTGGTTAATTGCACACAATGTTAAAAAATAATGCTCTTTTTCATATGACTTCCCCCTCACTCCCTGCAGTGTCAAATTCTGGTTTTTGGATGTTACTACCCTTCAGTCTGCTAGACCATAGAAACTTTGTTCCCCGTTTAAGTATATATAGACACTGAAAAACGTTAGCCTTCAGCTTTCCCTTGTCCCTTCAAGTCTTCCACCTCTTTCACTGGAAGGCATGCTTCCAATTCTTTAACACCCTCAGGAATTGTCCCTGAAACCTCTCCCATCCAGGAACCACCAACAAAAGCACTAAATGGAGTACATGGGAAGTGACTGTGTTAGTGCTAAATGACACACGCACACAGCCTCTCCTAGAGCTATTCATCTTGAAGCTGTTTACCGAAAGCTGCATGAGTTCCCCCAGCTACAGCATCATCCTGGAATTTTGTCATCAGCAGTGAGCTGCTTCAGCCCCCACTTCTTCCCTGTGACTGCTTCCTGAGAAAAACTTGCCAGCTGATAAGCATAGCCTGTATTCCTTATTCTTTGACGTCACTTACAGCAGCTAATGTTATGCTTGGCCCCATATTTCCAAGTCATCCAGACTTTTGCAGTAATGTACTTTTTTGTTAGCTTACTGACTTTTGAATCATTCCTCCTGATCAATGACTATTATGCTGTCTTTCAAATCATCAATGGTAGAGTTCAATAGTATACAGCCACAAAGGACCAATGTTACAATGGTTGTTCTGCCTTAAAATTACACATCTCCATCCATGGAGGACCGACACATTTTCTGTAAAGTTCTAATGTCTGCGTCGCAAGAAAAAGCAATCTCTAAAGCACTATGCCAGCACTATCTATTCCCGGCTCAGTCTACCTTGCGTAATTCGACTGTAAGTGCTTTAAGGTAAAGTTCCCATTTGATATATGCTTCTGTAGGGCCTACCACAAGTGGGCCTGTCCTGGTTTCAGCTGGGATAGAGTTAGTTTTCTTCTTAGTAGCTGGTATGGTGCTATGCTTTCCATTTAGGATGAGAATAATGTTGGTAACACACTGACATTTTAGTTGTTGCTAAGCAGTCAAGAACTTTTCAGCTTCTCATACTGCCCTGCCAGCGAGGAAGCTGGGGTTGCACAAGAAATTGGGAGGGGACACAGACAGGACAGCTGACCCACACTGGCCGGAGGGATGTTCCGTGCCGTATGACATCATGCTCTGCATATAAATTTGGGGGAAGCTGGCCAGGGGCACACTGTGGATCAGGGACTGTCTGGGCATCAGTCAATGGGTGGTGAGCAATTGTATTATGCCTCACTTGTTTTGTATATTCTTTATCATTATTCCCTTCCTCTTCTGTCCTATGAAATTGTCTTTGTCTCAGCCCACAAGTTTTACTTTTTTTTTTTCCTTGATTCTCTCCCCATCCCACTGTAAGGAGAGGGGAATGAGCAAATGGCTGTGTAGTGTTTAGCTGCCTGCCAGGTTAAACCAAGACAGGGCCCCCAGTTAAGAAACAGTAGTCTTCCTCTCTGGCTAGGACAAAAGCAAGTGATTTACAATTCTCAAACTGCTGCTAGGATCTTGTCTTCCAGAGAAGTATAATTTCTCATGAAAACACAGGAATGTGAATAGTGTCTGCGGTGCAAGTCCCTGATGTGGCAAAGCTTACGCACGTGCTTAACTTCGTCCTGTGTCCGAGCAGCTAGTCTCAATGCACACTAAAACACAGGCTTTCTTGTTTTGCAGTACTGGGCACTGGGAAGATGCATAGAAAGGTGAAACATGAGGTTAGTCAAAACTTAAATTCTTTGTGCTGCTGTAAACACAAGCCTTTTCTCACATCTCCTTTTTGGTTGTTAAATACACAAATATGGGATTGCATTCCCATGCCTGGTTGCCTCAGGGGCAGTACACAAATCACACAAATTGAAAATAAGCAAATATATGATTTCCTTGACTTCCAAGGGATTTTTGAAGATCAACTGCTTAACCGCTAATTATACCAACGCTGGCTGGCTAATGAATGGGGTGAGGCAACACCCTTGGCTGGTAAGATTCACGATGAAAAAAAGGTGGGTTATTCCATCCCAGGGAGGAGAAGGGCTCATGGGTCTGGCATCTCACTGGGCAGGTTTCCCATCAGGGACAGGTTCCCAGTCGTCAGTGCCTACAGGAATGTCTGATCTCTCCCGTTTTATTGTAGGATCACTGTACGCAAAGGTATGAAATCCAGTGGCTTTGCTCAGTGTAAACAAAGGGTCCAAGTGACACAGATCCTTCCTGGAGAGGCACTTTCCCCCACTGTCATAGCTGACTAATGTGAGAACAACATGCCTCCTAGAAGATTTCACTTCAGCTATGAGGGACACCTTGGTTTCCCACCTCATCCATGCGGTTTGCCCATCCGTGTCAGACCGCACACCAGAGCGGAAGCTAGCACACTCTGGGCAGCTTGGGTTTGGTGTCTTTGATTGGGAGGAGAGATGTGGTTATAGGGTGAAACAGTAGTCATTGCTGCCAGGAAACACTAACCCTTGCAACATGCTACTGAATATTACATTTTAGTAACCTTCACTTTAGTCTCTTGACTAGGACCAGGAAATACGGAGCAGCATCTTATAAGTATCAACACCTTGCATACTTTGCACCCCAAGGCACAGCTGTGGCCTACGGCGACAGACCCATGAAGATCTTTAATGCAAAGACCCCACATGCCAAGAAGCTGAGGCCCAAGCTGCAGTACCATCGCCTTCAAGCTAGCAAGAGGGATGGGGACAAACAGAGCATCCATGGCACTTGTCCTGTGATCCACAAAGTAAAATAGCAAACACATTCTTTTGGTCATATTGTCCTTCACCTTACTTTTGGGAATACAGACTTACCCAGTGATCTGATACAGAGCATCCAGGCCATGCTAAAGCCACCCCACCCCACCCTCAGATGAATTCAAGATAGTTATCTAGGGGATAAATTCTGCTCTCGTTGAATTTGGAGAGAGCATTAAGACTTGTGAACCCATCATTTGTGTACTTGCCCCTGCAGAGGCCCTTAGCCTAGCTAGCTGAAAAGATGCAGTATTTATAGACTGTATTCAACAGCTGGAGCATTTCTCCATTGTACAAAACACTATCAATACTTGTCCCACCTGTCCCTAATTATTTTCTTCCTCTCTGCATATTTTTTTTTTTTGACTCCTTCCCCTTTCTGTCTCCCTCTGCTTCAGCTTGACTGAGCTTTTATTTCTTCTTTACACCATGACTCTCTCTTCAATACCATCTGCTTGGATGATCCACACCAGTAGCTCTGGGTGCTCCTCTGCCACCAGCTGAATGGCTTCATCCCCCTCACAAAAGCATATCCCAGTAGTATAAGGCCTGTATGGAAAAATAGGCATCTCCTGGTTACTGTTAGATCCTTATGGCTTCATGCAGGAAGAGCCTGTTTATAGCCTGGAGCCTGCAAAGAATTCTGGAATTTGAAATGCTTTCTCCTTCCATTTTGAGGGCAAACAGCTGAAGAGACCAGGAATCCTGCCTCCCCTCACAAATATCTTGGCCTTCCAGATATCGACCTTACCTTTAGATCCTGCAGCTTAGCAAATGTGCTATCATATATCCCAGTGTTTAGCCAGCCTATGCAATCTGATAGGCCACCTATATTGAAGAGGGTGATTAACGTCTAAGAACGGATGGGAGGTGACCTTCCACACAGCCATGATATTTTTGGAAGGGCAAGGCAAAGTCAGAGGGGCTTACTAAACTCTTTGATCATTTAAGCTTCTGGTTACCAAATAACCACCAGTATCTTTTCCATAAACCCACTTATTCTTAGCAACATGAATTCCCATCCCCATTTCTGCAACATT